>Ga0172375_10001625_pt1 | contig 35949 bp, 35 predicted proteins | sample LakKiv1m_FD_114537 | JGI IMG/M metagenome (GOLD analysis project Ga0172375, IMG submission 114537) | Freshwater microbial communities from Kabuno Bay, South-Kivu, Congo - kab_092012_11.1m | ecosystem: Environmental > Aquatic > Freshwater > Lake | place: Democratic Republic of the Congo... | reverse complement strand
CTTCATCGCGTCCCCGGCCTCTTTCCCTATGGCCCACACCGGTTCGTACGCGATAATTAACTTCCCCGCCGCGGTTTTTGGAAATCCCGCGAGAGCCGACGAGAGCTGTCCTGATAAAATCTCAAAATAGTTCCCCGCGGCGTCGCGTTCTTTTTCGCCGACACACAAAACGGCCTGAAGTCCCGCGTGTACCGCGTTCCGTACCTGCTCCCGCACCTGTTCGTCCGTTTCCCCCGCGGCGCGCCTCTCCGAATGCCCGACGATGACGAGAGAAGCTCCGAGTGATTTGAGTGCCGCCGCCGGAACTTCGCCAGTATGCGCGCCGCTTTCATACGCGGAAAGCGTCTGGGCTCCGGTCGGTATTTTGGAACCCTTGAGAGCTTCCGCGACCGCGGGTATGAGCGGGAACGACGGGGCAATAACCGCTTCAACACCGGCAAAAAGCGCGGCGCGGCGGCGCAACGCGCGGGCAAAATTCTTCGCCTCCTTGGGCGACTCCACATACATTTTCCAGTTTCCGATGACCGTACGTCGTTTTTGCATACCTCAATGGTAACACAATGAGGAATCCGGAAAACACGCACGATTATCGGTACCTCTTCAATAGTTTCGCTCAATGAAAATTGATGAAGTGCAAGGCATGGGGATGACTGCGAGGAAACGTACAACGTACGATGACGAGCAGCCGGGGCCCCATAACGCAGCAATTCGCAATTTTCATTGAACGTTATGGCGCCACTTCTTGCCAAGAGCCGATAGTATATCCCCCTGACGGGCCGTTGGTGAACAACATGTCGGCGATTCCCGTGTCATAGGTAAGGTCCGCGCCACCCGACACCGAAATCTGGTAGCCGGTCGCCTCCTTTATATTGCTTCCTCCTTCAATGTTCAGCGTTCCGTTCTGCGCGACAAGAATGACGGAGCTCGCGCCGCCGTCAAGGGAGAGCGCGTTCGCCCCGTTGCATGAAGAATTGAACGGGCAATTGCTCGTCGTGAGAACAAGCGGGTAACTGCCGCTCGCCCCTGAACCAGTGAGCGTCGCGCCACCCGAAATAATCCCTTTCCCATCTACGATAAGAACAGAGCCGGCAGAGCCGAATGACGCCGGGATTTTTAGATGTCCTCCCCCGGTTATGGTGAATGTTCCCTGCACCCAGATAGTGCCTGTCTGCATCAATGTCCCACCGCCGTCTATGAGAAGATTGCCTGTTATTTTTTTGGGGCCCAGTGTCGCCCCGTCGTCGTCGACGTGGTAGTTGCCCTGTATGGTACCCCCCGCTTCGGCCTCTGCCTTCCAGTCCGCGATGTTGCCGTCGGAAATCGGTAGGGGTTGCGGCGCTGGATCGGGCCGCGAAGTATCGCACGCTTTATTATTGTGCGCGCCGCTTTGGCAATACAAGTTGGCCGTTACGGTCGCCCCAGTCACGGTATGCGCCCAGGCAATACCCTGGCCTTCACTACCGATAATGACGCCGCCGGAATTGTTATCGCCCCCGATCGACGACATAATGCCGCCATAGTACATCCGGAAATACGCATCAAGTCCCGCGGGCGATGTCGCGCCCCAACTTCCGGTGAATTTTCCTATGGCCCCCTGCCCGCCGCCGAACGCGGAATTCGCTCCGGCAATGTAATAGTTGTTCGAATTTGAAGAGGCGTTGGCGACGATCCAATAGGTCGTTCCCGGCTGGAGCTGGACGAAATCTGGGAATACCACCGTGACCCAGCCGTAACTTGTTGTTATAAGTGACGCATTCATAGTCGCGTTCACGATATCCGTTGAGGCGGGGTGGCCGCTCGTGTCGGTTGTAAGATGAACGGTTATATTGCCGGGCGTGCCCACTTTCTTGAGATAAAGATCAACCCGGCTTACCGTGCCGATGTCTTGCACTTGGAAACTTTGCGCCATATCCTGCGTCCCGACCGCGTTGCCGAATGTGATGGAAGAGGGCGGCGGCATCGGCGTATCGTTCGCTTGATTCACGGTAGGCCCTGGACTGTTGGCGACGATAGCAGAGCCCGTGATATGCACGCCGTTTAGCGCGGATATGATGCCGTCCGAATACACGCTGCCGTGAATAGTTGACCCCCCACTGAGAATGAATCCCCCTTCGCCGGCTTGCACGCCATAATTGAACGCGATGCCAACGCCTTGGCGCAAAGAGATAGCCGTCACACGCTCAAGGTTTGCGTTCATACCCGTTGAGGTTATGGTCTTGCCGCCAAGAGAACTCGCGACACTCGCCGCCGCGGAAGCACCGCCGACCGCGAGCGTTTCCGAATTTTGCACAGGCCTCCCATTTTTCATCCGAAACGCCATGTCTTCCGCGAGCGATTCGGACGCGGCAAAACTTTGGTGAGAAAGCTTGTAGTTATTGGTTGTCTGTACCTCGCGCGTGATAGGCGCGACAAGTCCCACGATAACGGAAAGCGACGTGACGAGGAAAAATACCGTGACAATGAGAAGAACCTGGCCGCGCATGGCGGCAGTGCGAGTCTGTTTTTTAAAAGGTATCGAAAATTTCATACGTGTTAATACGAACCGCGAAGAACGACCGTGTCATAGAACGTGCTCGACGCGATATGCGGAGAAACGCCCGCCTGGAGCGTCAGTACGATCCGGATGGCGTGGGAATTCGACGTGGAAATACTTGAAAATAGGAGGTTTTGGACCGTGACCGTGGGATCAGTAAGGACCGAGGGACTGCCGGAATTTTCTTTGACCGCGAGCGCCCCGTCCTGAACCAGGAACTCAATAAGCATCGGGTTGCCGGCCGAATCCGTCGTGTTAATTCTCAGGTCGCCGGGGTTCGCGTCAAAGACACTTCCGGCGCCGCTCACGCTCGCGGCATTGCGAATATCGCGGCTCATGCGCTCCATCGCCGCTTCGCCCGACGTGACCGCCTTGTTTTTATTTTGCACGTCGTCATACGAACCGAAAATGCTCACAACGATAGTAAGAACCGCGACCAAAAGGAGAACGAGGAGCCCTATATACACGACCATTTCAATAAGAGAAATTCCGCGCGCGCACACACGAGTTTTCAGTAGGTTATTCATGCCTAATTAGCGAACAAATTACTGACATATGAAGAAATAGAGAGTGTTGTTGTTCCGGAGCGCCCGAGCCACGAGACATTTACGACGACAAGGCGCGTGTTCGGGTCCACGGTGCCGGCTCCCGTCGTTATGCGGCTTGAGGCGTCGCGATTAACAGCGGAAAATGTGACCGTCCGGAAAAATGTACCATCAATCTCAGGTTGCGGCGTTGATGTTGCGGTCCATGTCCCGTTTGCGTGCACGAACATTCGCGGCGTATCCATGGGGAACGCTCCGAGAGACGCGGTCCATGAGGTGTCGCGCATAATTCTCACGGCTTCAAGACCTTCGTCTGCGAGATACATCGCTTGAGCGGATTTTCCCGCCACAGCCGATGAACGAACATATGCTGTATATGCCGCGGCGACGCCCATGAGTCCCACCGCGATAATAGATGCGGCGACAACCGCTTCGACAAGAGAGACTCCGCGGACTAAAAACGTAAAACTTTGCCTGCGGCCAGTGTCGTTCATGCTATTAGTGTACCGTGACAATTCCCGCGGCCGATATAGTTATTGTTTTTTGCGCCGAAGGAGCATCGGAGCCGGCTTGCAGAATAATCGTGCCCGGCTGACTCGTGTTTCCAGTGAGATATTGGAATACAACATCCGATCCTCCCCCCGCGAGGGTTATCTGTGCCGCGATGAGTCCACCGGGGAATGAGAGCATTTCATTACTAGCCGCGTTCGGCACATAGGTCGTTCCTTCAAATAGAATCGCGCTGACGCTTGTAAAATGCACGCCATATTGGGAACCGTTCAGCCCTTCGAGGGTCTGGTGCCGTGCCTTTTCGATAAACGACGCGATATTCTCGGTCCCGAGGCCGAGGGCCTGCGTTGTGCGGAAATAACCGAACGCGGTAAGGGTCATCACGCTGAGAATAAGCGTGATCCCAATAACGATAAGCGCTTCGATGAGAGAGTAGCCCTTCATATATATAGTATGGCGAGGGACGCCCGGCACAAAATTAAATGGAGCTCGAGAGCGAGTAGATGGGCATAATCATTGCGATGGCGAAAAAGCCGACCGCGGCGCCGATGACGACCATAAGTATCGGCTCAATAATTGTCGAGAGGTCTTTGGTCTGTTGTTCGACTTCATTTTCATAGAACTCCGCGACGTGCGCGAGCATGCCGGGCACATCGCCCGTTTCTTCTCCGACCGCCATCATTTCCGAGAACATGACCGGGTAAATATGTTCCGCGCGCACGAACGAATCGGAAAGCGGTTTGCCTTTTTCGACGAGATCGCGCGCTTCCTGGATAATCGGTCGGAAGCGCGTGTTTTGCACGACGTCGCTCGTTATCGTAAGCGCGCTGAGCGCGGAAACACCCGCCGCGAGAAGCGAGGAGAGCGTGCGCGCGGTCCGCGCGGCGTTCACTTTCTGCACAATGCCGCCGATGACGGGAGCCGCGAGAATAAATCGGTCGCTCCAGCGCTTGCCGGTCTGGGTACGGAGCCCCGCGATAAGCCCAGCGATAACGACAATTGCGCCGACAACCGTGGCGGCGGCATTGGCCACGATAAGATTGGAGAGTGAAATGATTATCTGTGTCGGCAGAGGAAGTTCCGCGTTAACGGACGCGAACGTGGAGGAGAGCGTCGGCACCACATAGATCATCATAAGAACTCCTATAACAATCATCACGATAATGACGATAGCAGGATATATCATGGCGCCTTTCACTTTTTTGGTCAGTGAAAACGAGTGCTCCATCTGTGTCGCTACGATCTGAAGCGATTGCGAGAGCATGCCGGACTCCTCCCCCGCGCGGGCCATCGCGATAAATATTGGCGAAAATACGTCCGGATGGCGCTGTAAGGCGCCGCTCAACGTGTGACCCTGCTTGATATCTTCGCTGACATCCTGAATGGTCCGCTTCATCGCGGCATTTTTCGTTTGCTTTATGAGAACCGCAAGCGCCCGAGAAAGCGCGAGCCCGCCGCCGACCATCGAAGAGAGGTTGCGCGCGAAGAGAATCTTCTCGGCATTCGGCACACCCGAGAAGAACGGTATCTCGAACTGCGTTGAAAAAAGAGAATTGTGGCCCGTGCTGACTCGCCGCATTCGCGCGCCTTCGGGGCTTCGCGCCGGCTCGATTTCGAGCGCCGTCGCGCCTTCACCGCGAAGAAGCTCAATAAGAGAATGTTTATCCTCGGCTTCGCGGGTCCCCGAAAATTTTTCGCCGCTCTGCCGCACGGCGCTGAATTGGAAAAGTTCCATGACGTCTTAATTATATCACCAGCTTTTCTACGCAGGCCGCAATTTTAAGATTTACGGAATTGGATACAGTCTGGAATAATTTCGAGCTTCAGGATTTGCATAATTGGTGCAGACCGCGAATCCAAACCGCCTCGTTTGGATGAACGTTGAAACAATTTCGAGCCTTGGGCTTTGCGGAATTGGATGCAGGCCGCGAAGCGAAGGAGGAACACCCTTGAGCGATACAGACGTATCGTGAAAGGGTTTCCGACGCCCGCGACAAAGGTATGCGCCAATTCCGCAAAGCCTATTCACTAATCACACGCAACACTTCTTCCATGGAGGTAATGCCCTGCACTGCTTTATATATCCCATCCTCAACCATCGTGAGCATTCCTTCTTTGCGCGCCTGCGCTTCTATGTCATCGGACGAAACGCGCTGGGATATGAGCTCTTTTATCGAAGGCGACACGTGCAAAATTTCGAAGAGTCCGATGCGACCATGGTATCCATCCTCACATTCGACTGATTTTTTTGGTCGATAAAATGAAACGTCTTTCCACGTCGCCTGTTCCGGCAAGATTTTTTCTTCCTTCAAAGCCGCCATGACGCGATCGAGGTCGGCCATTTTCGCAAGTTCATTGAGCTGTGTTTGCGTCGGTTTATATTCCTCTTTCTCGCGGCACAGCTGGCGGACCAGGCGCTGACCGACGATGACACGCAAGGTCGAGATAAGCAGGAACGGCTCGCCACCCATATCAATAAGACGCGCGATAGCGCCGGCCGCGGAATTTGTGTGCAAGGTCGAGAGTACGAGGTGTCCGGTCAAGGCCGCGTTAACCGCGAGGTTCGCCGTTTCCTTGTCGCGGATTTCGCCGACCATAATAATGTCGGGGTCCTGGCGCATCAGCGTGCGTAACCCATTGGCGAACGAAAAACCGATATCGGGCCGCACTTGCGTTTGATTGACCCGCGGCATCTGGTATTCGATAGGGTCTTCGATGGTCGAAATGTTCACATCCGGCGTATTCAAAATATCGAGCATGGTATAGAGCATTGTCGTTTTACCGCTCCCGGTCGGTCCCGTCGCGAGTATCATGCCGACGGTCTGTTTCATCGCGTCATGCATTTGTTCGAGTCCGATGCCGTGGAACCCGAGCCATTCGAGTGAAAGCCCTTTGCGCCCTTCGGGCAGTAAGCGCAGGACAACTTTTTCTCCGTAGGCAGTCGGCAGAACAGAAACGCGCAAGGAAACGCGCTCGTCTTCATTCCCAACCTTGAAGCGCCCATCCTGCGGCAGGCGTTTTTCATCGAGTCGAAGATTGGAGAGCACTTTGATGCGCGCGATGATGCCGTCCGCGGCGCCTTTCGGCAAGGTCATCGCGTCGCGCAAAATACCGTCAATGCGATAGCGGACGAGGAGCTCGCGCTCCTGCGGCTCAATGTGGATGTCGCTCGCCCCCTGGGTAATAGCATGCCGCAGGAGCGCGTCAACAATGCGCACAATCGGCAAGTGTTCGGCGGCGCGTTTAAGATCCTCTTCCGACAACTCCGCTCCAGCAGTCCCGAGCGCCCCCAAAGACTGCGCTTCGTGCGCGATAATGTCACCGAACTCAGCTTTGAGCGACTTCTGATACTGAAGAAGAGCCGAACGCATCGACTCACTGCCGGTGAGCCGCGGCAAGATCTTGAGATTCGTTTTTTTCCGGATGAAGTCGATGGCGGCAAGGTCGTCGGTGTCGAGCATCGCGACCTGTAGAGAGTTTTCGTCGCGGCGGAACGCGACGATGTTGTGCGTGCGCGCGACCGGTTCAGGAATAATGTTGAGTATCTCAGGGTCAATGCGCTCGCGCTCAAGATTGACGAACGGGATACCGAGCACTGACGCCTCAACGCGACGGAGGTCGTCCTCCGAAATCAGCCCGGCGGAAACAAGCGTTTCGCCGAGGCCCTCCCCTTCGCGGCCGCGAGCGGCCGCGTCCTCGAGTTGCGCGCGCGACACGAGCCCCGAGTCAAGCAAAAATTCCTTGAGTTGCCCCTCCTCAACGTGCATTGCGTTAAGTATACCGTGAGAAATGCCCCGCTATGTGCTGTGTGAGCCGAAAAACAGTGGAAATCGCGTTTCAGTCGATGAACTTGACATTCAAGCATAAATAATGTAGTATTTACTAAGAAGGTCTTCATTAATCAAAACATTCCAAAAGGAGGAGCGATGTTCGACCTCGACGCAACAGTGCTGTCGAAAGTGCAAAAATTGTGCGACAAGTTTACAGAGTTCACCGGCCGCACGAAATACTTTCTCGAAAAATGGGTGGTTATCAGCGCTACGGCGATCATTGATTTTCCTTTGTTGCATGAGCCGGCCATCGTCGGAGCAGTACTGCTCACCGCCAATAGCATCGCTCTCGTGTTCTTTATCGAAGGCCGAGAGCGCGCGTTTCTGCAAGATCCTGGAGCAATCCCCCTCACCACGCTCCGAGATCCTCAGTTTCGTTGCGTTTTAGCGGCCAGCTATATATTCGTCGGAGTCGATGCTCTCTTTTTGGTACCAAAAGAAACCGGGCACTACTTTTTCGTAGGAACCCTGTTTATGGCTCTCGCCGTGTACATCGGCGGTTGCCTGCCGAAACCTCCCACAAAGAGCAAGTTCCGGCAGTGGTATGAACAAGGGCTCACCTGGCTCAACGAAAAGTTGAAACCGGCGCCGGAGCTAATCCCAATTCCGAGCCGATAGCGCTCGCCAAGCGTTCAATCCCCTCTCCGCCAGCCGGCGGACGGGGATTTTTCTTTACTTGACTGTTCCATATATGCAGGAGTACACTGTATATATCCGTAACCGCCCCGTAAGGGCGGTCGTTTTGTACCAAATTACCAACAAACGCGGCGGTTTTAATTACACACTATATATATGTTTGATCTTAAAGTTATCAACTCAGTTTTGGGCGAGCTTGAGGAAGAGCGCGGTATCCCGCGCGAGAAAGTCATTACCGCGATAGAAGCGGCTCTCGCGACCGCGTATAAAAAAGAGTACGGCAAGCGTGGCCAGGACGTGCGCGCGAAAATCGACCTCGCGGCCGGTACAACCGAGTTTATGCAGGTGAAAACAGTTGTTGACGAAAACACGGTCCGTTTCGAGGAAGGCGAAGAGGAAGAGAAGGAGGCACCGCGCTTTTCGAAGTTCTCGCGCGCCAAGGAACATAAAGAAGTGGCGCCTGCGGAGCCAGCCGAGGAAAAGCTCCCGCGTTTCAATCCCGAACAGCATATTCTTCTCGCGGACGCGAAACTCATCAAGCGCGACGCTATCGTCGGCGACGAACTCATTTTCCCGCTTGAAAATAAAGGCGATTACGGCCGCATCGCGGCGCAAACCGCCAAGCAGGTCATCATTCAGAAAATCCGCGAGGCGGAAAAAATTTCCGTCGTCGCCGAATACGGCAAGCGCGAAGGGGAAATTATCTCCGGCACCGTTCAACGCATCGAGCGCGGCAACATTTACGTCGACCTCGGCCGCGCGACCGGCATTCTTCCGTACGATGAACAAATTCAGGGCGAACATTATCGTCAGGGCGAGCGCATCCGCGCGCTTCTCTACCAAGTGGAAGACAGCCCGCGCGGCGTCTACCTGCGCCTCTCGCGCGCCAATCCGCAGTTCCTCGCGAAACTCTTCGCGATGGAAGCCCCGGAGGTCGCGAGCGGCGCCGTCGTCATCAAATCGATAGCGCGCGAAGCTGGTAGCCGCTCAAAAATTGCAGTCGCGTCTGTCGACGCGCATGTCGATCCGGTCGGTTCAATGGTCGGCCAGCGCGGCGTACGCGTTTCGACGGTCACGTCAGAATTGGGCGGCGAAAAACTCGACATTATCGAATGGTCCGAGAATCAGAAGTCATATATCGAAGAAGCACTCTCCCCCGCGCGCGCGGTTTCCGTTGAACTCGATGAGGCGGAACACAAAGCGACCGTGACAGTAACCAAAGACCAGCAGTCGCTCGCCATCGGGCGCGGCGGCCAGAATGTGCGCCTCGCGGCGAAACTCACCGGCTGGTCTATCGACATCAAGGGCGCGGGTGAGGAATACAGCACCACGGTCGACGAATCGGGCAAAGTCACTACGAATGAAAAACAACCTGCGACCGACGCGGAGTAACCACACGATCATTCAGAATTTTGGTGTACACTAAAAACTATCCGCCGGCTGGCGGACTACCAACTAACAACTTCACCATGAATCTTTGGCACGATATCGAACCGGGAACGGAGGGTGCGATGAACGTTATCATCGAAATCAACAAGGGCTCCCACAATAAATATGAGATAGATAAGGAAACCGGGCTCATCGCCCTCGACCGAGTGGCGCATACCGGCCAGGACTTCCCATTCGACTACGGATTTGTGCCGAAAACCTTGTGGGACGATGGCGACGCGCTCGACGTGATCGTGCTCACGACCTATCCTCTTGCCCCCGGCATCTTGGTCCGCGTGCGGCCGGTCGCGCTGATGAATATGATAGACAGCGGAGACGCCGATGATAAGGTCATCGCCGTACCGTGCGACGACCCGCGCTGGGCCGACGTGAAGGATCTTGAGGACGTCAACAAGCATTCGATCAAGGAAATGGAGCACTTCTACTCGACCTACAAAAAACTGCAAAACAAAGAGGTGCGGGTGACCGGATTCAAGGGTGTTACAGATGCCCGCGCCGCGTTTGAGCGGGGACGAAAGCTCTACGACGACAAGTTCAAAAAATAATTACGGGAAATATACCAAAAAATCCGCCCCAAAGGCGGATTTTTGATTATCCCCGGATATACACATACGCTCGCGCCAGCGTATGAAGCGCGCGGCGGTATACTGTAGCCAATGGAAACCCCTGCTGAAAATCACGAAACGGACGGATTGCGAGAGACGCAAGGCTGGGGCGCCGTCATCGGCATCGTCATTATTGTTTTGCTTCTGTGCATCGGAGGGCTCTATTTTTTTCTAAGCGGACAAAATGAAGGCGCGCCCGCGCCCGACGCTGGAGCTGGACGCGTCTGACTCATTGCGAGTGTGCTCAAAATGCGCTACACTCGCCGAATTCATCCCGTTAGAAGTTCGCGGACATCCACGCGATGAATAACGGGTGGGTTGCTCCACGTTCGTTATTTCGGTTATAGGCGATTTAATAATTTTAAACTTCTAACGGGATGAAATTTGAAGAACTCGCAAAATCTTTTTCGCAAAAAAAGTTACCGCATTCCGAAATCGAACTTTCGGGAGAAATCCCCGCGGCCACGGTCGCAGAATACCGCACCCAGGCGCTCACCCACTTGGCGGAACATCTCGAGCTTCCCGGCTTCCGCAAGGGCAACGTCCCGCACGATGTCGCGCTCAAAAAAATAGGCGAGATGGCCGTACTTGAGGAAGCGGTCGAGCTTATGATGCGCGATTTTTATCCTGAACTTATCATGCTCAAGAAAATCGACGCCGTTTCCCGCCCCGATATCCGCATCACAAAGCTCGCGCCCGGAAATCCCGTCGCTATCACCATACGAACGGCAACATATCCGAAAATCGAGCTACCCAAAAACTGGCGCGCGCTGGCCGAAAAAATCGAATCCGAAAAACCTTCCGAAACAAGCGACGAAGAGGTGACCAAAACACTCGAATCCATCCGCGCGAACCGCGCGTTTGCCGCGAAAGAAGGCACGCCCGGCACGGAAGAATTGCCGGATATCAACGACGAGTTCGCGCGGTCAATCGGCGCGTTCGCCGATCTCGCGGATCTTACAGCAAAAATCAAACAGGGCATCGGCGAGGAAAAACTCCGCGCCGCGCGCGATAAGCGGCGCGGAAAAATAATCGACGCGCTCCTTGAAAAAATAAACGTGGACATGCCGCGCGTGTTCGTCGAGAGTGAACTCGAAAAAATACTGGCCCAGCTCAAAGACGATGTCGCGCGTATCGGCCGGCCGTTCGAAGAGTACCTGAAAAAAATCGGCAAAACCGAGGAAAGTCTGCGCGAAGAATTCCGCGCGCAAGCCGAAAAGCGCGCGAAGCTCCAGCTCACGCTCAACGAACTCGCCGAGCAGGAAAAAATCAAACCTGACGAAAAAGACGTTGAGGAAGAAATGAAACACGCGGTTGAGCATTTCCCCAAAGCGAAGCCCGACCTATTGCGCGTTCATATCCAGACCGTCCTGCGCAACGAAAAAGTTCTCACGATGCTTGAGAGCGCGGAAAACGCCTAAAACAAAGTGGGTTCTCCGCTCGGCCAAGGCATATTGACAAGAGCAAGGCTTGGTGTTAACATATAAGGGTTCTCATAACTTCTGCAGGAGGTCTCAAATGACCAACAAGTCCGGCCTCCTCAACAGATGGAGGCAGTTCGAGGCCCAGTGCCCCGAAGAAGCAGCGGCTCTTCAAAAAGTTATCGACGAGGTGTACGAGAAATTGCACGAAAAAAAGTCACCCATCTGTGGTGACATCGAGCAGCTTCGGAAACTCGTCGACATGGAATGCGCGCGGAAAGTTCTGCTCATCAAAAATACGAGCGACCAAGGCCTCGCCGCCTGGGCGCTCACGATGGGAATGATTTTCCTCACTGAAGCCGTAAGCAAACACGGCACCTAAGCCGCCACGACACCTGTCGATGGCGGCTATTTTTTTACCTCGTTTGCGCCGATAGCCGGCGTAAATGTAGCGACGTCCCGTAATTGTTCGTCAAAGTCAGCCGCCATCGCCCAGTCGCGGACATAGTCGCGATTCATCAGCGTTTTCGGCGAAAATATGACAATCGCCGAAGGATTCTTCATCATCGCGCCCGCAGGCATTCCCGGAGTCCATTCAATTATCGTATGCCCTTCAAGGAGATCTTCTTCCGCCGCTTTCAGTATGGTCGTGGTCATAACGCCGAGCGTCTGCAACAAACTTTCATGAGCGTGGCGGCGTTCATGATCTATCTTCACGATCCGCTCAGTCATATCGCGCGTTCCTCCGTGTGAAAGCCCCTTGATGTTGTGAAACATGATGAGCGTGCGGACATAGTCTTTGATGCTCCACTTAATCGCCTCGGCACGTCCGGCAAGGAGTCTGCTCATTTTTATCTCTTCCGCAAGTTCGTTTATGCCGGTCCCCTGTTTTTGCCACCGTGTGATCAGAGAATCAAGCGATGCCCCGGCTCGCCGCGCGCTTTCGGTTAATACCCCGAGGGTTGGGGCGGCCCCCGATGAGTATTCCTGATACGTTGGATAAAACTCGAGGCGGCTGACGTCGCTGCGCAGTTCCTCGAGCAATTTTTCACTTGGCGGTTTGACGCCATTGAGTACGTCATCGTGCACGAGATGAATTTCCGCGGCAACATCTTCAACGTCGTGCGGTTTCGGCTGCTTTTTTTCAGGAATGGCGCCCGGGCCTTCGATGGTCATGGACATATTGTATCGCGAAAGCCGCGGAACGACGAAATTTTAAAGCGGAAGCGCCCGCGCAAAATCAGCCGTTACCACAAAGCGGCTCGATTTCGAGGCGAATGAATCACAGGTAACAATGACCAAATACTGGCCGTCGCTGAGAAGTGGGATCCTGTTCGCGCTCGCGTCCGCGGCGTCCATGACACGGATATCGCGCACGGCGTATTGGTAATCCGTGGTCGCGGAATAGACGTCTATGACGGCCCCGGGAGACAGATTTTGTATGTCGTTGAAGGTATGGAACGCTGGATTACGCAATTTCTTATTGTAACTAGAATGCCCGAAAATAATCATCGTGCCGTTCTCTCCAAGGAGCGATGTCGAGGGATACCGCACGGCTCCATAATTAAGTTCCGCGTCCAAAACAGAGATGTCCGTCGAGGCAGGATTCGATACGGACGAGGAAATAGCAACTCCCGCGATGAATACTTTTATCGGCCGTTCCGTTTTTGCGCGCGCGAGCGGCAGGGGCACGGGCACGGGCGGCGCGACTTTTTCGAGAAGCGTCGACGCGGCTGAACCCGGCGAGAACGGCGAGAATGGTTCAGGTATCTCGTCGGAGTTTTTCACCTGCGCCCCTAGCGCACTTCCTGTCCCCTCCGGAATCAGCGCGTTTTCAAGCGTAACGGCAACGCGGACCACCGACGGGCGGTGTTGTTTCCAGAGCGTGCTCGTCGCCGACGCGACGAAGGACAGCGCGCGTTCTCCCCACGTGTTGAGATAACACGAACCGGCTTTTTGCCCCGACACAGTGATATCGAGGCGCAGTTTTGTGTTCGACGCGAAACATCCGCTTGCATAGAGCGACAGGACAAAGAACACCGCCACCGCGACGAGCACCGCGGAAAGTACGAAGCCGCTTCTCGTTTTCATGCCTTGCAGTATACCACGATTTATTGACAAAACAATGTATTATGGTATCGCGTCCACTCACCAAGAACCCTTGCAGGGCATAGTTATATGTGGTATAAGAATGCATATGCAAAATCAGGAACTCAACCAACTCGTGCCGATGGTCGTTGAACGAAGCCCGAACGGCGAACGCGCGTTCGATATTTACTCGCGGCTTCTCAAAGAGCGCATTATCTTCCTCGCGGGGCCTATCGAGGATCACACCGCGAATCTCGTTATCGCGCAGCTTCTCTTCCTCGCGTCCGAAGACCCGAAGAAAGATATTCAGCTTTATATAAACTCCCCCGGCGGCTCAGTCACGGCGACCTTGGCAATGCTCGATACGATGAACTACATCAAACCGGATGTCGCGACGGTCTGCGTCGGCATCGCGGCCTCTGGCGCCGCCATACTTCTCGCGGGCGGTGCTCACGGCAAGCGTTTCGCGCTCCCCAACGCCGAAGTGATGATCCATCAGCCATGGGGCGGCGCGCAGGGCCAGGCGACGGATATCGAAATAACCGCGAAGCATATTCTGGCGACCCGCGACCGACTTAATAAAATACTTTCAAAGGCAACCGGTCAGTCGATGCAGAAAATCGAGGCTGACGTCGAGCGCGACTACTTTATGAGCGCTGACGAGGCTAAAAAGTACGGCATTATCGACGACATTTTTGGCCTCAAGGGAGAGAAGGCGGCATCGCCGAAGAAATAATTGTCGTTACTCTTTGCGGAGGTCTGACCTTCCCAAGCTTAGGAAGGTCAGACCTCCGCAATTGGAACAAAGAAAAAAGGCGGGGCGCAAAATAGCGGCTCGCCTTGTTCGTGTACGGTGACTCACGGGACTACCGGGCACCGATTGATTGTTCGACGTCGTATCGCGCTTTGCGGAACCCGCGCGTGCCGAATTGCTCTTCGCGGAGTTTCGAGAGTAATTCGCGAGGCTTCGGCCGCCGGTGTACCGGCAATTCATCGATGCGCGCCGCCAATGTCCGCACGATTTCATCGGCTTCATTCCGCACAACAGCTTCACCAAGGATGCGTTCCGCGAGTGTGAAATTTCGTGCGGAGATTTCTCGCCGGACTCGCATCTCGACATCATGGCCAAAAGTTTTTGCACGAGCAAAAAATGCCCGCGTCTGGCTCAAGATACGCCGGGCTTCATCAGTGTCGCCGACAGCGATCGCCGACTCGACCAGATGGTCTATCCCCTCCGCCGCAGCTTGGAACACAAGCTCATTGGTGTCCGTTTTTTTCGCGAATGCGGCTTGTATTTCTTCTGGCGTTTTGACAGCGAGTAGCTCCATCGCTTCTTTTGAAAAGCCGAGCTGTAGGCCATCGTCCACAAGCTTTTGCATTTTGCGATCCCGGCGCGCACTGCGACGATCCTCCTGCAGTTTCCCGGCTAAGCGTGCCCGAACATCCTGCTTGACGCGGTCGATGAATACGAAAGCCTTATCTGCGCCCTCGTTTTCGAAAATTACTTCGAGGCGCTTCCCTTGAAGCGCCGGCAATTTCGCGATTTCATCCATAACGGTTCGACGGAATGGCTCAACGTCGCTCGCAAGCGACCGTAGATACTGAGAGCTTGCGCCATCCAAGAAAAAGAGACGTAAGAAACCGTCGTGATTGACAAACGGCCTGATCTTCTTGAATTCCTTGAAGCAGAACGCGGCATCGAACCCGAGCCACGCAATGAAGAACGCGAGAAGGGAAAGCCAGATTTGCACAAGAATCTTTACAAACGCTGGATCCGAATGGTGTGCCATCGCCCACGAGACAGCTCCGATGAGCATCGCGGAAAGGCAGATTTTGATGGCAACTAGCCTGCGGAAAAACGCAATACTTGTGTGCATTTTGAACTCCCTTGAGATTGAAAGGCCTGGTCTGCGGTGTTTATAACACAAAATTGTATTTATTACAATCCCCTGCCGGAATGGGTTGCGCCGGCGGGGGATTTCTGGTATTTTATAGATGTTCTAGAAGCACATCAGTTTTCACAATTTTACTAAATCTAGTTTTGGTTACTCCCAAGTCCGCTCTCTACTATGACGAATTTCTCTGTGATTCACGCACAATTCAGCTTTTCTCAACTGCGCTAATTCACCGCGAAGGTTCTCGTGTCTGAGCGATTTGGAATAACCCCAAATCGTATATGTCGCTTAAATTAGTATTCCTTCTGCTCGGCGCCGCCGGGCTTGTAGGTATTATCATCGGATACATATTCCGTTGGTTGTGGGTTCTCGCCCGTAAGGGTTCGATAGAAGTTGAAATTAAACAAATTCTCCTCAACGCGCGCGAAGGGGCAAAGCGCGTGACCGAAGAGGCCGAGCAGAAAGGGCGCGAAGCGTTAGCCGCGGCCGAAGCGGAACTTAAAGAAAAAGAAGAGAAAATCTCACGCGCGGAAGATCGCGTGTTCAAGCGCGAGGAAGCCCTTGACGCGCGCTCGCGTGAACTCGAAAGCGAGATAGCCGGGCTTAAAACCCGCATCGACGACGTGAAGCAAATACGCGAACGCGCCGACGCGCTCGTCGTGGAGCGGGCCGATGCCCTCGCGCGGGTTGCTAGTCTTTCAAAGGATGATGCGCGCGCCCTGCTTATGCAGGAAGTCGAACGGCAGAACGCCGAAGACTTGACCGTGCGTATGCAAAAACTCGAACGCGATGGATTCGAACGGCTCGACCGCAAGGCGAAAGATATTCTGACGACCGCCATTCACCGGCTCGGCTCGTCTGTCGCGTCGGACACTATGGCGACCGCCATCACCATTCCAAACGATGATCTAAAAGGCAAAATTATCGGCAAAGAGGGCCGCAATATCAAGGCGTTTGAGCGCGCGACGGGTGTTGAAGTCATTATCGACGACACACCGGGGTCTATCGTTCTCTCCTCGTTTGATCCTATACGCCGCGCCGTCGCGCGCGTCGCGCTCGAAAATCTCATTATCGACGGCCGCATTCAGCCTGCGAAAATAGAAGAAACGGTCGAAAAGGCCCGCAATGAAGTGGCTAAGGTAATCAAGGATAAAGGCGAGCAGGCCGCGTACGAAGTCGGTGCGCTTAATTTGCCGCCGCAGGTCCTCCAGATACTCGGACGGCTCCACTTCCGCACGAGCTACGGCCAGAATGTACTCCAGCACTCGATTGAAATGGCGCATATTTCCGGAATGATAGCCGAAGAAATCGGCGCGAACGTCCAAGTCGCCAAGACCGGCGCGCTTCTCCACGATATCGGCAAGGCAATCGACCATGAAGTACAGGGAACGCACGTTGAAATCGGGCGCCGCATATTGCAGAAATTCGGCGTCGATAACGCCATCGTAGAGGCAATGCAGTCGCACCACGAGGAGTATCCGTACGCTTCGGCAGAATCCTATATCGTGCAGGTTGCCGACGCTATTTCGGGCGGACGCCCCGGCGCGCGACGTGATAGTACCGAAAACTACCTTAAACGCCTCTCCGATATTGAAGCTATCTGCAATTCTTTCCCTGGAATAGAAAAATCGTACGCGATTTCCGCCGGTCGTGAGGTCCGCGTGTTTGTGCGACCCGATGAACTCGACGATTTCGCCGCACACGAACTCGCGCGCAAAATCGCTATGCGTATCGAAAGCGAGCTCAAATACCCGGGCGAAGTCCGCGTCATGGTCATCCGCGAAACGCGCGCTATTGAATTCGCGCGATAACCGATACTCTGCGGCGTACTGCCCACAGGGCACACTAAAAAACACTTCCATTACGGAAGTGTTTTTTAGTGTGCCCCTTTGCGCGTAGATATCCCCAGTTCCAGGAAAGACCAGACCAGCCATATTCTTCCGTCGAGCGGGCAACTACGCGCTGTCTTAAACTCTGCTGCAAATCCAAAAAACGTATGCACCGCAATGCTTTTATGGATACTATTTCCCGGGATTGGTTAAAAAGGGCTTCATTACGTCATTATTTTCAAAACAAAAAATAATTCAGTCAAACAATGCACGAGCAATGGCTCTATTGCAGGGTTTTCGGGAATATCTATACTAGAGGGCGTGGGTTCCCACTCCCTCGTAAGGGCGCGATGGTCGGAAACCAAAGTTCTTTACATTATCCGAACTCATAATTTCTATGAATAAACAAGATATCGCGGAGAAGGTGCAGGGCATTCTTGGCGGGACCAAGGCAGATGCCGAGCGCGCGGTTGAAGGAATGATCGAGGCCGTTGTCGGCGAACTCAAAAAAGGCGGCGAGGTATCGGTCGCGGGCCTGGGCATCTTTAAGACAAAGATGCGCGCGGCACGCACGGCGCGCAATCCGCGCACTGGAGCCGCAGTTCAGGTTCCCTCAATGCGGGTTCCTAAGTTCCAGGCTGCAAAAGCTCTTAAGGAGGCCGTCAGATAACGTTTGTTTTCTCGAGAAAGCACCAAAAAACCGCCCATGGGCGGTTTTTTGGTGCCTGAGGTGTGCGGGATACCGGAATCGGACCGGTGCTCCCAGTTTGGAAAACTGGTGTTCTACCATTAAACTAATCCCGCTTTTCGCACAAACTCTCACCAAGAGTAGCAAGCGCGGACGTAACTCGCAACAAAACAACCACCATGACGTACAATGACGACATATGGGAAACGTGAACATTTTTTTCTCCTGGCTCGGAAAAATTGTTGCCGGGCTATTCATCGCTGTCGCGGCCCTATTTGTCGCAAAAATACCGAGTGTTTCTGAATCGCCCTCAATACTTGAGCCGCGTGTAATAGAGCAGGCGGCCACTTCTTCAATAACCGACTCAACCGTTGCTGCGACGACCTCCCCTGCTCTGCCGGCACAAAAAAAATCAGCCGCGGCAAAACCGGCGCCAGTCCCGGTGCCGCAGCCCCAAGCCGTGGTGGTGCCCCAACAGCCCGCGATTTCTCCGGAAGCTCTCAATGCTGAAGCGCGCGCGGCCGTCGTCAATATTTTATGCACGACAAAATACGGCGGCTCATTTGAGCCGATAAGCGGTAGCGGAGTTATTATCGATTCGCGCGGCGTTATCCTCACCAATGCTCACGTCGCGCAATTTTTCCTTTTGCACGATTATCCGACTCCCGACAATATCAATTGCGTTATCCGGACGGGCAGTCCAGCGCAAGCCCAATATACGGCCACCTTGTTGTACATTTCCCCCCTCTGGATACTCAACAATGCAAAGGAGATCATCACTCCCGAACCAATGGGCACCGGCGAAAATGATTACGCGTTCCTCCTCATTACCGGCAGGACTGACCCCCTGGCGGCGCTTCCCTCTTCGTTCCCCTATATTCCAATCAGCAATGCAGACCAAAAAATAGGCGACCAAATCCTTCTCGCATCGTACCCGGCAGGATTGCTCGGCGGTATTGATATCCAAACCAGCCTGTACCTGACCTCCGCGTACGCGCAGGTACAAGAATTATTTGTTTTTGATTTTTCAGACCAATGGATAGATCTCTTTTCTGTGCCCGGCACTGTCGTGTCGCAAGGCGGTTCGTCGGGGGGCGCGGCACTGCGCGCCATGGACGGTACACTTGCCGGAATTATTGTTACGTCAACTGCCGCGACAACAACCGCCGGTCGCGATTTGCGTGCTATCTCAATAGCGCATATAGAACACAGTTTAATGGCTCAAAACATAGCCGGATTCCCTGCTATTCTTACGCAAAACCTAACAACCGAAGCCACTGACTTCAATACCAAAACTGCTCCCCTGCTTAGGCAAAAGCTTATCCAGGAAATACACTAGACAACCGAGCGTTTTGTGTAAGTCAGACTTACACAACTTCATAAATTTGTCGGGGTACTCAGAATCGAACTGAGGCTACATGCTCCCAAAGCATGCGTACTACCACTATACGATACCCCGACTATGCTCTTGACCCCACGCATGCGTACTACCACTATAATCGAGGATAGCGAAAAAATAGATGATGCTACATTTCTATTTTTGAGCGACGCAGATTATATAAACTCCTGTTTATATACGATACCACGATGACTCGCTTGCCCCGCAGTCAGCTCTGCTGTACTGCTGGGGTGCGACCGTTACACTACGCCCCGGTGTCCTTTAGAACGTCATAAAGGACATTATCGACGATTATACCAGCCCTGAGGCCTACACACCAATTCCTTCAAGGATTTCAACGTCTGCCGTCTTATTAACTGCATCAATCCATACAAGCGCGGCATCGAGCTGCCACGTTCTGCCCTGCAAGGCCCCATGTTCCTGCAAATAAGACTGAATTACACGCTCGAGCCGCACTAATTTCTGTTTATGAAGGTTCTCCTCCGGTCCGATCACCCTTCTCTGACTGGCATTTGGTTCATGTGAAACTGCCTTTACCTCGAAGAAATGGGTTGTTCCGCCCTTTTCCGCGATGATATCGATTTCTCCCCAAGTTTTCCTATAGTTTCGATCAATAATTGAATACCCATTCTTACGCAAAAATCTACACACAATACTCTCCCCGAGGGGCCCGATTTTTAATTTTTGTTCAGAATTCTCCATATTGGCCGCATTTCACGTGAAATATGTTTCGTTAGAAACATTTTACCGCATTTCACGTGAAAAACCGGCGGTTCTTAGCTTTTCGTACTTTTTGCTTGGCTGTAAGCTAACATTATAGGCCGACTTCCGGGTGTCTTTTATGCACATGTCCCCAACATTATCCACAGATTAGGCTAAAATACGTTGGTAAATATAGTATTTTAATCGCCAATATCTTCCTGTCTTTTCCTTTCCGTTATGGAATAGGAAGAGTATAGATCAAAATAGGGGACTGCGGTTCTCACAAAATCTGGTGCGGGTACCGGGAATCGAACCCGGGTCATCTGATTGGCAACCAGATGTTCTACCATTGAACCATACCCGCATTGACCTTGAATAATATACCAAGAGAACGAATACAACTCAACAGTACACTACGGTCCAGTATTAATTCTGTGTGCGCCCGCCAGGACTCGAACCTGGAACCTCTTCGTCCGAAGCGAAGCGCTCTATCCATTGAGCCACGGGCGCATTTATTGTCTTATTACCATAATACCTTACAAGCATCTTTTGCCAAAAAATCATTTTCTTGAAGTACCGGACCTTTCCTAGGTGGATCCGTAAACAACCCTTATAATTAGGTCTTTTTTTAACTAAAAGACCCGTTGATTTGTATACTGTTCTTTTAAAATCTTTTTTCGGAATTCCTGTTTCATTTGACCAGTATGTTTCAAAATTTTCGTCAGCAAATGGTCTATGTGTGTATAAACGAACGCCTAGGTGTTCGTTTGCGGCCAAAAGGAATTCACCCGCCCATTTAATCATTAATCGGATCATATCCGGGTCAGAATTTGTAAAAGCCCAATAATTCGACCTTTTTGAACCTTCAGCCCAATATAACGCTAGGCCGACTTGAAAAAACGGGTTATGTATAAATGAACTGAACTCTTTTCTTGATTGCTGAAAAATATCTTTTTCTCGCTCAATTCTACGTAGGCGTAAAGCGGCTCCAGCTCGTATCCTTCCCAAACTAATATTTTTATCGACTCTATTTTTTAACAAACTTTTCTCATTTGCAGTGAGAGGAAAATCTTTTAGCCAATTAGACAGGGTGCTTTTGGATACCGGTACGGTCTTTAATATTTCTTTATAACTATATCCTTTCCGACGGAGGTTCACGGCTACATCTTTCTGTTGAACTAGCTTACGCATTACAATTTATTATATATCTGGGTTCACATATGCACAAATGAATATTTATAACTACCACAAAAACCTGCTAAGATGACAGAGTGAAAATCGAAACAAATCAGATTCCTCCTGAGGTTTTACGCATAACATCGGCTCTCGAGGATGCCGGCTTCGAAGCATACATCGTTGGTGGCTGTATACGCGACCTTTTATTAAAACGCACCCCAAAAGACTGGGACATAACTACAAAGGCAACGCCGGAGCAGGTTCAGGCGCTATTTGAGAATACGTTTTATACCAATGAGTTCGGCACAGTCGGCGTCGTGCAGGAAAACGCGGAGAGTGACGCGACCAAAGTCATCGAGGTGACGCCATATCGCACGGAAGGGAAGTATTCCGACGCCCGCCGGCCCGACGAAGTGAAGTGGAGCGATAATGTACGCGACGACTTGAAGCGGCGCGATTTTACCATCAACGCTTTTGCATATCGGCCAAAAACCCTTGATTTTATTGATGATTTTGGCGGCGAGCGAGATCTCAAAGACGGCCTTCTGCGAGCGGTGGGGGATGCCCACGAGCGCTTTGCCGAGGACGCATTGCGTATTTTGCGCGCCGTGCGCATTTCGGCCGAACTCGACCTCGCTATTGAAGAAAAAACTAAAGAGGCGATGGCGGCGCAAGCAAACCAGCTCGCGAAAATTTCGAAAGAACGCATCCGCGACGAATTTGTCCGCATTCTGAGCTCGGCAAAGCCGATGAAAGCGCTCATTCTCGCGCAAGGACTCGGCATTTTAACGTATATCGTTCCAGAACTAGAGCAGGGGATAGGGGTGGAACAGAATCAAGCTCATAGTTACACGGTTTTTGAGCATAATATGCGCTCGCTTCAGCATGCCGCCGACAAAAACTGGCCGCTTGATGTCCGTTTGGCGGCGCTTCTCCACGATGTGGGCAAACCAAAGGCCCGCCGCCGTTCTGACGAAAAAGGGGACTGGACGTTCCATGGCCACGAAGTGGTCGGGGCGCGTATGGCTAAAAAAATCCTTGAAAACCTGCGTTTCCCGCGCGAAATTGCAGATAAAACGGAAAAACTGGTCCGCTGGCATATGTTTTTCTCCGACCCCGACAAGGTGACGCTCTCCGCGGTTCGGCGAATCGTGAGCAATGTCGGGCGCGAAAACATCGAAGACCTCGTGAATTTGCGCATCTGCGACCGCATAGGGACGGGGAGGCCAAAGGAACAGCCATTTCGGCTCCGCAAATACCAGTCGATGATTGACCAGGCACTCCGCGATCCGATTTCAGTCGGCATGCTCGCAATAGACGGCAAGCGGCTCATGGACGTTACACATGAAAAGCCGGGCCCTCGCATTGGATGGATACTTCATGCCCTGCTTGAGGACGTGCTTGATGACCCATCTAAAAATACCTCCGAATACCTCGACCATCGCGCGAAAGAGCTTGAAAAACTGTCTGACGAGGAGCTCCGGGGACTCGGCGAAGAAGGCAAGGAACGCAAAGCTGAAGCAGAAGAAGTGGAATTGAAGGAAATACGCAAGAAATACTTTGTAGATTAACAAAGGACGGTCTTTTGCTTTGCAAAGGACCGTCCTTTGTTATGATTTTTGCTGGCTGTCCTTTAGGGTTATGCACAGTTTTTGTCCTTTATGTCCTTTACACAATTCTAAAGGACATTACAATAAACATCAGACCGCTCCCGACATTGCCCTATGCTCGTGAGCAACTAGTACATTTGTTTCCCGCGTCTGATCAACGCATAGCGCCCGTTTGCAAAAATAACTTCCCGGCTCTTATCAGCACGGCACCCAACACTCATTAGAGTAATTGAAACAAAGAGGTGTGCCCGAGATTAGGCCAGTTCTCAAACAAGTTATCTTTGAAGACCTGGCGCAAGCCGCTTGGTAAATTCTCCATCGCCAGGCGGCTTTTGTGTATTCAGGGCTCTATCGTCAGCGAGATGGGGCAGTGGTCGGAGCCGTAGATGTCCGAGAGTATCTCGGCGTTTTTTATTTTCGGCAGTAGATCGCGGGAGGCAAAGAAATAATCGATGCGCCAGCCGTCGTTTCTGTCGCGGGCGCGCGTTTGCATATCCCAGTAGGTGTAAACGCCAGCTTTCGTGGGATTGGAATGTCGCCACACATCGATATAGCCGTGGTTCACAACTTCATCGAGCCACGCGCGCTCCTCGGGCAAAAATCCCGTAACATTTTCCCTCGCTTCCGGCCGGGCTAAGTCTATCGCTTCGTGCGCGGTGTTCACGTCGCCGCAAAACAAAATACTCAAGCCTTTCTGTTTTTGCTCGTCGATGAACGCAAGGAACGCGTCATAAAAATCGAGTTTGTATTCGAGCCGATGCGGTCCCTGTCCGCCATTGGGAAAATACACGCCGAGTACGAGAAGTTTGCCGAAGCGCGCGCCGACAATGCGCCCTTCGTCGTCAAAACGCGGCTCACCGATGCCGTAAAAGACCTCGTCGGACTTCTGTTTGCTATAGAACGCGACGCCGCTATAGCCTTTGCGCCCCTTGCTTGATGAAAAATACGAATGGTAGCCCGGCATTTCGCGCACTTCGGGCGGCAATTGTTCGGCTTCGGCCTTCGTTTCCTGCAGACACACAATATCGGCATTCGTCGCTTTCAAAAACGCGTCCCAATGGCCGTTGCGGTGCACCGCGCGCAGGCCGTTGACGTTCCAGGACACGATTCTCATAGTGGAAATAGTATCACGCGCGTGTATATAATATAGAGAGCAGGACGATTGATCTTTCCGATTATGGTTCTCTCCACGGAGGTCATCATGTCAGCCAGCAAGTATCTCGGGAACAAAGAGTTGCGGGACAATTTTCCGACGATTGCCGAATTGATATTCCGGAAAGGCGCCGCGGATCCCTCGACGTGGGGAATGATCCAGAAAGGCGGCGGGGATGAGGATGGCGAGATTGATTTCGGCAAGGCCTCTCCGGGCTGAAAGCTCCAGATGCCGCTCCAGGGGATGTGCGATATGGCGACATCTCTTTTCGGCGAGTATGATCCGCGGACGATTTTCGTTTTCTATGCCGTCGAGCAGGGAAACAACGACATTGATTTCGCTCTCTATCAGATACTGAGGAAAAACGAAGTTTTGGAGATGTGTCCGAACTTCGGCAACTATGCTGTCGAAGACAGGATTTTGCACTGAGCCGGTTTTGGCCCAGCGCCCGCTTGCGGGCGCTGTTTTATTGCCTCGGGGCTTGCCCCGAGGAACCTTTATTTTTTCATTTGCGGCGTTTCCCGTGGAAGGCGTGATGGATGTCGCGCAGATGCTTATCGGTGACGTGCGTGTAGACCTGAGTTGTCGCGATATTGGCGTGGCCGAGGAGGGCCTGCACAGAGCGCAGGTCAGCGCCATTTTCGAGAAGATCGGTCGCGAATGAGTGGCGCAGAACATGCGGCGTTACTTTGCGCGTGATGCCAGCCTTGATGGCGTGGCGCTTCACGATGCGCTCGACCGAGCGGGGAGTAAGGCGCAAATCTTTGCTTGTTTTCGCCGCTTTGCCCATCTGCACAAAAAGAGCTTCGTCAACATCGCCGCGCTTGTCGAGATATTTTTTGATCGTGTCTTTGGCGGCAGGGGAGAGAAATACAACACGCACTTTTTCGCCCTTGCCGCGGACCGAAAATCCATCGCGGGAGAGGTCGATGTCGCGGTTGAGAGCACACAGTTCAGAAACACGCAGGCCGGTCGAGAAAAAAAGCTCGAGAAGCGCGCGGTCCCGCAGTTCCGCGAGCGCATTGCCGGAGGGTGCTTTCATTAACCGCTCCAATTCATCCGCGGAGATAAGGTCGAGGTCGCGTGAGCCGACTTTCGCGAGCTCAATGCGTTCCGGATTAAGCGACTCGAACCCGCGCTTGCGCAGAAACTTCAAGAACGCGCGCAGAGATATCATGTAATAGTTCTGCGTTTTATGTTTCATCGTGCCCGCCGTACCGGCTTGCCGGTTTAAATGGAGGCGAAATTCGCGAATTATCTGCTCGCTTATCTTCTGCGGAGAAGCTGCTTTTGAAAACGCGAGGAAACGGGTGAGGTAGCGATCGTAATTTTCTATTGTTTTGACGCTTCTACCGCGCTCGATTTCAAGGTATTCGAGAAACTGATTTTTCAGTTCGTGAAGTTCGTTTTTGGCCATAGGGACTGTGTCGCACAATAATTATACCATTCAGGCACGAGCGACCCCCCCCATTTTGGAGACTCCCAAATGGGGGGTTGCAGACCGCGGCTGGACTGCTCAGGAGAGCGCCCCTCGAATAACCTCTTTGAGATTTTTAATCCGCGACACGATATACTCCTTTCTTTTTTGTTCAATCTCTGTGGTCCCCACGCGAAGATTTATGTCGGACATAAGCTCGTCGAGCTCTTTGGACTTCGACTCGAGAAGGGCGTGGTGCTCCTTATAATCGTCTTCCGACAATCCCTCGCCGCGTCGAAGCATCGATGACGAACGAATTATTGGCGTTTCCATTTCATCGAGTGCCGCCGTGACCTCTTCAAGAGTCTCAAGACCGAGCCGCGAGGTCAGCTTGGCCTCGGGCACGGCTACCTTTTTCCTCATCTGCTCCATTGGATCATTACCGGCGGGACCGTTCATTCTTTCCATCGACATACGCTAGAGGTTATTTAATACATCTCTATTGAATCATTGTTCAGTTTTGCCGTCCAACAAGATACGCCCTTGCCGGAGGACGCCCCTTGCGGAGAAGGTCAAGATATGCTACGATGTTACTTATGTTAACGAAGCGCAAGAAAACGGCTGTCATCAAGGAAACCGCGATACACGGCACCGACACCGGCTCTGCCGAGGTGCAGATTGCCCTTTTGAGCAAGCGCATTGATGAACTTGCCTCGCATTTGAAGAAACACGGGAAGGATGTGCATTCCCGCCGCGGCCTTTTGCAGATGGTCGCCGACCGCCGCACCCATTTGAAATACTTGGAGGGCAAGAGCAAGAAGCGCTATGGCGCCATTGTCCGCAAACTCAATTTGAAGAAGTAATTTTAATCGGCGCGGCACGCGTTTCCGCGCCGGCGTGATATACCCCACCTCGCGGGGTATATACTAAGAGCAGACCGTTTTGTTCCGTTCGTCGTTAGCATTTTAATAATTTATTTTACGTTTTGAGTTTTCTTCTTTTTTGAAAGCTCCAAGCTGTAAGCTATTTTCTATGGCAATCATAAAACAGAAGAGCCAGCGTGTCGGCATTTTTATAGACACGCAAAATCTCTACCACAGCGCGAAGAATCTCTACCACGCGAAAGTTAACTTCGCGCAGGTGGTAAAGGAGGCGCTCGCGGGGCGTAATCTCGTCCGCGCCTGCGCCTATGTTATTTCAACCGAATCCGAAGAAGAAAAAGGATTTTTCGAAGCACTCAATAAAGCGGGCATTGAGACGCGCGTAAAAGATATTCGCGTCTTCGCAGGGGGCGCCAAAAAGGCCGACTGGGACATTGGCATGGCTATCGACGCTATTTCGATGTCCGAAAAACTCGATGCGGTCGTTCTCGCGACCGGTGACGGCGACTTCGTGCCGCTCGTGGAGTATCTGCGCTTCGCGCGCGGGTGCCAAGTGGAGGTCATCGCGTTCGGCAAGAGCGCCGCGGGAGTACTACGCGAGGCTACCGACGACTTCATTGACATGTGCGACAATCCGAAAAACTATCTCATCAATTATCGCGGCGGCGGCAGAAGCCGCTTCAGCTTCGGCCTCGGTTCCGCGGAAGAAAACTCCGGAGAACCGGGCAGGGGACGGACCGACCCTGCCGTCGATCTCTCCGGCGAGCCCTCTGAATAATTTCCGAGCTTGCAAAATCCCCGCCGTTCGCCGGTAGCGAACGGCGGGGATTTTTGTTACAGTTTCGGCATTACAAGATTAGAAGGCCCTTGGATAGGTAGATTTCAAACACGATTTGAAGTCTAAAATCTGAGGGTCATAGCAACGACCCGATATGAAGACAAAAAGTTTTTCGACCGAGATCGGCGGCAAGACGATGACCGCCGAGTTTACTGACCTTGCGGAGCAGGCCAGTGGTTCTGTTATTTTGCGCCACGGCGGCACGGCAGTCCTCGCGACGGCAGTCATGAGCGAGCGCACACGCGACGAGATAGATTATTTCCCGCTCACCGTTGATTACGAAGAGCGCTTTTACGCGGCGGGCGCGATTTTGGGTAGTCGTTTTATGCGCCGCGAAGGGCGCCCGTCGGATGGAGCGATTCTCTCTGGACGCGTCGTCGACCGCACCATCCGCCCATTGTTCCCGCACTATATCCGCAACGAAGTGCAGGTTATCATCACCGTCCTCGCGCTCGACGAAGAAGACCCGGACACAATAGCGGTCAACGCGGCATCGCTCGCGCTCGCGACGTCGAATATTCCCTGGGCGGGTCCGGTCGCGTCGGTGCGTATCGGCAAAAAAGACGGCGGCGAATACATCATCAACCCGACGTATGCCGAGCGCGCTGAAAAACAACTCTCGCTTGATATTCTCGCCTGCGGCAAAGACAACACCATCAACATGATAGAGGTCGGCGCGCGCGAAGTGTCCGAAGAGGACGTCGCGGAAGGATTCGCGCGTGCTCTCAATGAGCACGCGAAAATTCTCGATTTTCAAAATACAATAATCGCCGAGATAGGAAAGGAGAAACGCGAAATGCCGCGGCCCGAACTTCCGGAAGCTATCACGGCGCTCTACGCGCAGGATTTCGCGCCACGCATCACCGCGACTGTGTTTTCAGGCGTCGCGGGCAAGCACGAAATTCATACGCTCCAACGCGAATTTCTCGCGCGCATCGCGGAGAGCGAGGAATACTCGAAATACAAAAAGCTCGCGGACCAGTTTTTTGAAGACAAAGTTGATGAAGAGATTCATCGCGGGGCAATAGAAGACGGCGCGCGCGCGGACGGCCGAGCGTTCGACGAAATCCGCCCGCTCTTCGCGAAAGCGGGAGGTGTTTCACCGGTACTCCACGGCTCAGGCATTTTCTACCGCGGAGGCACGCATGTCTTCACCGCGCTGACACTCGGCGGCCCAGGCGATTCGCAGATAATCGATTCGATGGAAGAGCACGAGATGAAAAAGCGTTTCATGCACCACTATAATTTCCCGCCGTACTCAGGCGGCGAAACCGGACGCATCGGCGGACTCAATCGCCGCATGATAGGCCATGGCGCGCTTGCTGAGAAAGCGCTCGAAGCAGTTATTCCCGATAAAGAGAGTTTCCCGTACACAATACGCCTCGTGTCGGAATGTTTCGCGAGCAACGGCTCGACATCGATGGGTTCCGTCTGCGCCTCGACCTTGGCCCTTATGGACGGCGGTATTCCTATTACGTCGCCGGTCGCCGGCATCGCGATGGGGCTCATGATGTCGCCGAACTTTGCGAAGGATAAAAAATACAAAGTATTGACCGACATCCAGGGACCAGAAGACAGTCACGGCGACATGGACTTCAAAGTCGCGGGAACAAAAAACGGTATCACCGCGATTCAGATGGATATCAAGCTCGACGGTGTCCCGCTTCCCATTCTTGCCGAAGCCCTCATCGGCGCGAAGAAGGCACGACTTCAGATTCTCGACGTAATCGCAAATGAAATCGCATCACCGCGCGCGACTATTTCGCCGCGCGCGCCTGAAATCATTTCAATGCGCGTCAAACCCGACCAGATAGGCCTCGTCATCGGCGGCGGCGGAAAGACAATCAACGGCATTAAGGAAACCTCGGGCGTTGAAGACATCACCATAGAAGACGACGGTTCCGTGTTCATCACCGGCAAAAACGGCACGGCGGCGCGCGCGAAAGAAATGATTGAAGCGATTGTGAAAGAATACAAACCGGGCGAAGTGTACGACGGCGAAGTCACCCGCATGATGGACTTTGGCGCGTTCGTGCGCATCGGCCCCGGCAAAGATGCGGAGGGTCTCGTGCACGTCTCCGAAGTGGCGCCGTTCCGCATCGACAAAATTGGGGACGCGCTCAAGGTAGGGGAGCGAGTACGGGTTATGATAAAGGAGATAGACGAAAAAGGCCGTCTCAATCTTTCTATCAAAGCAGTTGATCCTGAATTCGCGGCACGGAAAAATCTTACGCCCTCACAAAACACCAATGCCTCCCGACCAACCTACAACTCCAGACCCAGCGGGAACGGCGGCCACGAACGCCGGTAGTAATCCGCCTACACCAGAACGCTCGGCAGCTCCGCCTCCGGTTATGGCGCCTGCCGCGACGCCTCTCGCCGCGGCGGCGGAAACTCCGGCAGCACCCACAGTGCCGGCAGTTGAATTTATGCCGACGGAAGCGCCGGAGTCCGAAACCCTTTCTCCCGCGCCCGCGGCACCAACTCCTGCCGCGACAGCACCGAGCATCCCCGCGGTTAAAACTCCGGCCGGTACTCCGCCAAAACCATTCGTATATATACCGCGCAAAGAATCGCCCGCCGAAGGAATGCTCCTTCCGAAAAGCGCGGTCGTCCCGTCGCCTCTTTCCGCGCAGCGTGCAAATGCCGCGGTCGTTCTTGAAGCGCAATCCCAGCCAATGGCCCAGACCGCGCCACCCATTCCCGAAATGCCGAAAGCCCCCGAATCCCCGGCACAAAAACAGGCGGCGATGGGAATACCGACATTGCATACCTACCGGGGAGATATCGAGCAGACCGTGCAGGGCAAAAAAATATCCCCCATCGACATCGCCGCGGCGCAGGCGCGCCGCGGCGCGGAAACTCCAACCCGGGAGGAGGGAGGGCTCACGCCGCCCGCTTCCAACAAGCGGCTCTGGCAGCTCGGTGGCGGCGCGGCATTCATTGTCGCCGCGGTTATCATCGTTTTCTTTGTCGCGCTTTCCCGGCCTGCCGCCATACCCGCTGCGGCACCGGCAGTCCAAACATTCATCACGGTCGACGTGACTTCGGTGGTTCCTGTCCAGACAGGAGAGGCGCCAAGCGAATTGATGCGAACGCTCGTGCAGTATCAGCAGGCGGGCGGATTGTCGCTCGGCCTTATACAGCGATTATATTTGTCCGCGTTGCCGACGTCCTCCCCGTCGAATGCTCTGCCCGCGGAACTTTCGACACAGGGAATGTTCGCGCTTCTCTTGCCGAACGCGCCCGATGAGCTTGCCCGTTCACTCGCGCCGCAGTTCCTGCTCGGCCTGCATTCATTCAGCGGCAACCTGCCGTTTCTTATTTTCAAAACTGACAACTACGGCCAGGCATTCGCCGGAATGCTCGCGTGGGAAACTTCGATGCAGACCGATCTGTCGCCGCTTTTTTCACGAACGCCGAGTCCGCGCTTCCCGCAGCAGGGAACAACGACACCCGCCACATTGCCACAGCTTTTTAATACGCCATTCGTCGACCGCGTCGTTGAAAACCACGACACGCGCGTCATGGAAGACGATATGGGGAATATTCTTCTCCTGTGGACATTTATCGACCGACAGACGCTTGTTATCACGAACAACGAGAACACTCTGCGCGAAATAATTTCACGGCTCACGACGGCGCCCGTCATTTCCGTTCCCGGACAATAAGACAGGGGAAGGAACTGAGGCCTGGCTTCCGGCCGACACAAAACGCTGTTTGCGGTATACTACGTTGCATATGGATTCAAATACAATTTCGCATTTTAAGAAGAAGTTGGAGGAAGAACTGAAAGCTGTCGAGCATGATATGGGAACGGTCGGTCGCAAGAATCCCGATGTGGAGGGCGACTGGGAAGCGCAGCCGAGGGGAGCGGACGCGTCCGCGACCGAACCGGATGAACAGGCGGACAAGTTCGAGGCATACGAAAGTGACTCGTCGGTCCTCGATACACTCGAAATCCGCTTCCGCGATATAAAACGCGCGCTCGGGAAAATCGCGAACGGCACGTACGGCGTCTGCGAAGTAGGCGCGCAGGAAATTACCGAGGAGCGGCTTGAAGCCGATCCTGCCGCGCGCACGTGCACGAATCATATGGCCGAGGAAAAAAATCTGCCGCGATAACGGTAAGCAGCCCGCCTGCCGCAACAGCCCTCCTTCGGAGGGCTGTTGCGTGTGCGGCTGTGCATTGCGCACTATCAACTAATACCTAAAAACTATAAACTGGGCGCATGAACTATGCCCGCGTCTTTGGCGCGCAGGTTTCTCTTTTGACCCCACACGTGGTTTCGGTCGAAGCCGACGTCACGCGCGGCGGTATGCCGTCATTCACCATCGTCGGACTTCCCGACAAAGCGGTCGAGGAAAGCCGCGACCGCGTAGCGTCGGCGATAAAGCATACGGGGCTCGAATCGCCGAAAGTTGGCCCTAAGAAAATCGTCATTTCACTCGCGCCCGCCGACCTCAAAAAGGAGGGGCCGATGTTCGACGTGCCGATAGCGCTTGCCTATTTACGCGCCATCGATGCGATACGATTTGATCCGAAACATTTTTTATTCATAGGCGAGCTCGCGCTCGACGGCGCGGTGCGCGGTGTGCGCGGGATATTGCCGCTCGCGGCATTCGCGAAGAAGAAAGGTATGCGCGCGATTTTCGTGCCGAAAGAAAACGAGCGCGAGGCGGCGCTTGTCGACGGCATTGAAGTCTACGGGGTAGAAACGCTTCAGGAACTGATCGACCACTTGAATGAAAAGCCCCCGCTTAATAACAACTTACGAAAGTCAGACTTTCGTAAGTTGACGCCGGCGCCGCGTACAGAACTTGAATCGCGCGACGTCGAGACGCCGTTTGCGTTCGAAGATATCCGCGGGCAAGAAAACGCAAAGCGCGCGGCAATTATTGCCGCGGCTGGCGGCCATAATCTCGGGCTCTCGGGGCCCCCGGGCACTGGAAAAACAATGCTCGCCCGCGCTATCGCGTCGATTCTTCCGCCGCTTTCCTTCGACGAAATGCTTGAGGTGAATAGTATTCATTCAATCGTCGGACTGCTCCAGGGCGGGGAGCTGATGACCGAGCCACCATTGCGCTCGCCGCATCACACGTCGTCGTATGTTTCTGTGGTTGGCGGCGGAGCGAACCCGCGGCCGGGGGAGGCGACGCTCGCGCATCGCGGCGTTCTCTTCCTCGATGAATTTCCCGAATTCGACCGGCGTGTTATCGAAGCGCTGCGCCAACCCCTCGAAGACCGCGTCATTTCCGTAGCGCGCTCGAAAGGAAGCGCGGTGTTCCCCGCGCGCTTCGCGCTCGTCGCCGCGATGAATCCGTGTCCGTGCGGCAATTTTGGCCATCCGACCGTGGCGTGCACCTGCGCGGGCGCGGCGCTCGAACGCTACCGCCGGAAAATTTCGGGACCAATCGCGGACCGCATCGACTTGTGGACGACGATGGGACCCGTCGAATTGACTGAGCTTGGGAAGAGAATCCGAGCGAGCGCCGAAACCGCGAGGGCGCGCACAGAAGTCGCGCGGGCGCGCGCGGCGCAGGCACAGCGTTTTGGGAAAATAAGTAAAACAAACAGCGAGCTCTCGCCGCGCGACATCGACGCGATGCTCCCGGAAAACGCCCCCGCGCGGCGGATTCTAGAAAAAGCGGGGGCGCGCTATAACCTGTCGCCGCGTGGGTATCATCGTACGCTCAAGGTCGCCCGCACCATCGCCGATATCGAGAGCGACGAAAAAATTTCTGATAGCCACGTGCTCGAAGCACTGCAATATCGCCAGCAGAAAGAAAATTAAAAAGCAGGGGGTCGTCCTGCGGGGTTATTCGCTTCCGCCGACAGAAGCGCCCGTGTATGGATTCATCGCGCCGCGAACCTCGAAATGGAGGTGCGCGCCGGTCGAAAGCCCTGAGGCGCCGACAAGCGCTATCGTTTGACCCTGCGCCACGCTGTCGCCCGCGGAGACCAATATCCTGCTCGAATGCGCGTAGAGCGTTTGCGTGCCGTTATTGTGCTGGACGACGACATAACTGCCGTATCCGCCATTCCATCCGCCAGAGCGGGCGACGATCACGATACCGCTTGCCGAGGCAAGAATCGGCGTACCGCGCGGAGCGCCGATGTCGATGGCGTTCCAACCGTGCAAACCCTGCGTGATAACCCCGCCCGCGACAGGCCAGGAGTAGTATCCGGAATATTCTGGACCACTCCCGCCGCGGTACGGTTCGTTCGGAGCGCGCGTGATGCGACGCGGACCATTTGCCGCGCCGGAGCCCGCCGTACTGCTTATATCTCCGTTCGGAATAAGAATGGTTGTTCCGGCGACAAGCGGTTCGGCCGGATCGAGTCCGTTGAACTGCGCGATTTCGGTCGCGTCAGCCTTGAACTTCTTTGCGAGCGATGCGAGTGTCTCGCCTTTTACAATCGTGTGCCGCACGCCGGTTATAGGCAAAATAACAAGCGTCTCCCCTTCATGGATGACGCCTCTTTGGATATCGTTCGCCCACACGATAGTGTTGACCGAAACACCGAACATTTTGGCGATGCCGCTCAAGGTATCGCCCGAATGGACCGTGTAGACGCTAACTTGCGATGATGTCGGCCATTCCGCGATGTCAGCCGCCGTGCCCGATGGACCCGACTGAGCCTGAAGCGCCGCACCGTCGACGACGGCTATATCGCCGCTGCCTTTCGCCGGGTTCGGGTCGATATTTGTCGCGGGCGCAAGGAGCCGCATGTTCTGGGAGTTGTATGTGGATGATGGCGCTGAAGCCGAAACGGAAGTCCCTCCCAAGAACGAAGAGAGAGAGAACCCTTTCGCGAGCCCAATTGAAGGGGAACTGAGCAACAAAAAAGCGGCGACAGTAGTAGAAACTGTGTAAAATAACGGTTTTTTGGCCTTCCCCTTGAAAAACGGCTCAACCGCGGGGAACGGGCTTTTATTACCTTTGTTTATAAGCCTAAATACTGAATTTGCATCCGTCCTTTTCTGGGAAATGGCTCAACAGAGCCATTTTCTATTCACTCAATCCAGTACTATTCAACTATAGCCCCGCGAGAAGCAGGGTCAACTATCCAAAACTGGGTTTTGTGGTCTGAATCGGCGGATATCCCTATGCTTCACCACGGATTTGGACGCCCATCTGTGGATAACTTGGCCTAAAATGGACGCTGGGCTCCGCCGGGCTGAATTTCGCGCTGTGTTATAGTCTCTCTTTATGGGTAGCCATCTTGATGAACTCAACCCCGCGCAACGCGAGGCGGCACTTCATACGAAAGGGCCGCTTTTGGTGTTGGCCGGCGCCGGCGCCGGCAAAACGCGCGTCATCGCGCACCGGATCTTGGAAATTGTGCGGCAAGGCACGGCGCCTGAGCGGATTTTGGCTATCACGTTCACCAACAAAGCGGCGCGTGAGATGCGCGAGCGGGTAGGGAAGCTTCTTCGAGAGAGCCCGGAACTTTCGCTCCCCGCGTTTGCTACCGCGAAGCCGCCGTTTGTCTCAACATTTCATTCGCTCGGACTTCACATCATCAAAGAAAATTACCGCGTACTCGGATTTAAGCGTTTTCCCGCCGTGTATGATCGCGCCGATTCAATGCGCGCGATGAAAGCCGCGGCAAAAGAACTCGGCGTCGATGAAGAGCTCGAACCGCGGATGATTCTCTCCATCGCGTCACGCAACAAGGGCGACGGGATTACGGCACCGCAATTCGCGGAAAGAGCCGAGGATTCGCGGACACAGGCTATAGCCCGGGTCTGGCTCCGGTATGAGCAGATGCTCAAAGAGGACGGCGCCTTGGACTTCGACGACCTCCTCTCGCGCGCGGTCAATTTCTTGCGCGGTAACGAGAATGCGCGAAAAACATATCAGAATCGCTGGCCATACATTCATATCGACGAATATCAGGATACGAACCGAATACAAAGCGAGCTTGCGTCGTATCTCGTCGGTCTCGAAAAAAATATCTGCGCGGTCGGTGATATCGACCAGACCATTTATACCTGGCGCGGCGCCGATATTAAAAACATTATGCTGTTCGAAAAAGAGTACGCGGGCGCGCGGACAATTCTTCTCGAGGAAAATTACCGTTCGACGAAAAATATTCTCGCAAGCGCCAACGATGTCATCGCGAAGAACATCTATCGCGTTGAAAAAAATCTATTCACGCAAAAAGGCGCGGGAGAAAAAATTTCTTTGTACCAGGCGTTCGACGAGAACGATGAGGCGCACTTTGTCGCGCGGAAAATCGACGAACTATTGGGCAAAAAGGTGAAGCCGCGCGAGATAGCGGTGTTGTATCGCGCGAATTTCCAGTCACGCGCGCTCGAAGAAAAACTGCTCGCCGGAAATATTCCCTACCAAGTTTTGGGCACCCGCTTCTTCGAGCGCGCGGAGGTCAAGGACACGCTCTCCTTTGTGCGCGCCGCGGTATTCGGCACGGCACCCGACGTCGCCCGCATCGCGAACGTCCCGCGACGCGGCATCGGCAAAACGACACTCCTCGCGATGCTCTCGAACCGCGAGGACGAATTGCGCGGAGCGACGCGGGAAAAGGTCGCGGGCTTCCGCGCGCTCATTGCGCGTATTGCAGAGCGCGCGCAGCACTTGCCGCCGTCGGAACTCCTTGCCTATACCCTGCGCGAAACCGGAATGGAGCGCGAACTGAAAGAAGACAAAGCCGAAGGACAGGAGCGGCTCGAAAATATCCGCGAACTCGTGGCGCTCGCGCGGCGCTATGACGAAAT
>Ga0172375_10001623_pt1 | contig 35969 bp, 30 predicted proteins | sample LakKiv1m_FD_114537 | JGI IMG/M metagenome (GOLD analysis project Ga0172375, IMG submission 114537) | Freshwater microbial communities from Kabuno Bay, South-Kivu, Congo - kab_092012_11.1m | ecosystem: Environmental > Aquatic > Freshwater > Lake | place: Democratic Republic of the Congo... | reverse complement strand
GTGTCGTTCGCAATTGATTCAAGCTTTGAGACAACGACTTTTGCATCACCAGTGAACACCTGTTCAGGAATAATGCTGGCGTCTTGATTGATGAGCATTACAATATCATGAACAATTTTTCTATCGATGCTCGGCAGCGCCGTAAGCTCAACAAGTGTGCGACGATCAAGCGGCTTCACTACCGGTTCTCGCCGCGGCGCTGTCACTACCGGTTGCACCGGCTCTTCTCTCCGTGAAGAAAGCTCTTGAGGCGACACTGTTATTTTTTGCGGAATAACAACACCCAAAAAACCTGCGAGCGCGCCCATTGCAAGCGATTGCGATGAACGTGGTATCGCTGTTGCCGTGATCAATCGTTCTTCGGAGGTATCTGATGGCATTCCGGCGATTATTTTTTTTACTTCTTCCTGCCACAGAGCCAAAGTATTTTTAATTTCTTGATCGTCCTCAGTGGGCGTAGCTTCTGACGGTTGCCGGTCCGATTCAGGCGCGGTTGCCAATTGGTCTACCACATTTTTTTTATTCTCTTTCTTTTGACGCCGTGCAATCATTCTCTCCAATTTTAGAGCGACCTCCAATCTTCGGTCTTTCAGCGACTCAATTTCTCTATCTATTGTCTCAAAATGTGACTGGGCGGTATCTTTACTCCTTCTCCGCTCCAACATCTCACCGAAAGAAGAAATAACACCGCTTCCCAAAGCGGCAATCGTTTCAAAGGTAAACGGTGACCCGTGCATCTGTGCCTCGGTTCCGGTCAAGACGCCGGTTGCAAAAAATGTTCCAATAACGTCTCCGATTTCCTGATGAGGTGTCGCAAAATCCTTATAACTGCTTTTTAGTGTTCTGCTTAGCTCAACAAGCCCACCGACTGGCTGCTCGGGCTCCAGGACATCTGCCTGCCCATCAATAAGCTCATCAAGATATGCTCCGTATTTTTCCAGAAACTTTTCGCGAGCCGTACCCCTCTCTTCCTCTGAAATAAATGCTTTCGCAGCTTGATAACCCCTTATTGTATCTTTGAGCTCTTTTTGCCGTGCTTGTGTCGCGGCTGTTATCTGAGCTATTTTTTCTCGAAGTGAAACCTCGCTGACCTTCTCTTTATCTACGAGATCTTTTGTATTTTTTTTTCGCCCCGGTTTTTTTTCAATCTTGCTGTGCAAAACAGGTAGCGCAAACGCCATGACCCCCTTGATAAACGTCTGCATCCCGAGATAGCTAAGGATCGCGCCCTGGCTCTGTCCCACTGTGTCACGAAAGAGCATTCCACTTGGCACCGCAACGGCACCAAACAATATCTGCGTTGCCGCAAATCCCCCACGTTTTAAATCCTTTGGCATTGGAAACCACGGCGCCTGCAATGATTCCAAACGTCCTTGTGCACGGTAAATATTATCAAGATGGCTCGAAATTCTATTTTTCCGACGGAGAATTTTTTCTGGTATGCCGGCTTTTTCTGAATCCTCCAAACCCTCACTGCCCGCGTGTATGGATTCTAATTCATCGCGTTTCCGACCGCCAAAGAATTGACTGATAAATTCCTTCATATATACATCGTTCACTCGGTGAGTGCCACGTCCCCTTTGACGAGCGAATCCATCTCATATTTCATAAAAACCGCCTCTTCCGCCATCAATTCAGGAAAAGACAAGAGACCGTGCCGCGCAAGAATAGCGGTCACTGTTTTTTCGTCTTCGGCATCAATCGCGAGCTTCAGCTGACGCAGTGATTCCTCGGGAAGGATGTCCATAATCTTTGCAACAACTCTCTGATAGATAATCTGAAGCATTTTGAGCAAAATTGGCTGTTTCTGATCGTCGGGCAAATCGCCAATACCCAAAACATCAAAAATATTTTTTTTCAAAATATCATCGGATTGTGCCGTCAAGACATTTTTCTTTGTTGGCATAGAGTGATAGAAACATGGTTTGATTTTCTTAAGTATAGCATTTTTTCACCCCTCTGTCCATTTGATATTCGATTGTATCTTTTCTTCTCAATAGCTTCTCATACCTATTCGGCATGAACCTTTGCATCAAGGCGCTCGTTGGGTACCGCGATCCACCATGCAAGAAGTGCGCCGATAAATACCAGAAGTGACGCCAAATAGAAAACCGTATGGTATGCATCAATTTGCGCCTTGAGTGTGACAAGCGTGATGAATTGCTGAACAATATGCGGATCGGCAGATTGAAGCGTGCTTCTCTTCGCAATTAATAAGACGTGATTTTTTACAGATAAACTGTAAAGAAGCAAGGTGTACGATCAAAATAGTATTATATCTTCGCTTTCCACCAAGGTGTTGTGTCGAAAAGATGAAATAAGATTATTTAGCCATAGCTTGCTATTATTCAACGATCGCTCTGATCCTTCGTACTCCGGCCGAACACGCCTCTTCCTTGATTATTTTTACCTTCCCGACCGCGCCCGTATGCGTGACGTGGGGCCCTCCACAAAATTCTTTCGAGAAAGCGCTCTCGAGCGAATCTCCAACAAAATAAACTTTAACATTTTCTGGATATTTTTCTTTAAAATAATACAATGCTCCGGTTTTCTTCGCTTCATCAATCGGAAGCTCAACATACTGTACCGGAAGATCATGTGCAATCTGATCATTAACAATATCCTCAACAGCTTTCAATTCTTCCGGTGCCACTTTACGATTGAAAGAAAAATCAAACCGTGTTCGCTCAACCGTAATATCTGACCCCTTTTGAGAAACTTCAGGGCCCAACACAGTGCGTAACGCCGTCTGCAAAAGATGTGTTGCCGTGTGGAGCCGAGTAACGATTTTTAATTCTTGCTCATCTGACGCCTTCAGCTCCCCGGTATCCAAAAGGAGTCCATGTCCGCCAAATTTTTTCTCAACACCCGCCCGCGAAATCTCTTGGTGCTTCTGAAACTCGAGCTCAAATCCGGCATGACTCAAGTTCATCGCCCGCGCATCACCCATCTCTTTTATAATCTCATAGGGCAATCCATAGCTTTCGTACAGCTTGAAAGCCGCCTCATTGTCAATCACCGACAATTTTGCAAGCTCCTTCAGTCCGTTTTTTAATGTCTTTAAAAATTTTGCTTTTTCTTTGTCCCATTCATCAAAGATGGTGCCAATATGGAGTTCGGGATAATCACCGTGATATGCGCCGACGATAACGGGAATCAAGTCTCGAATAAGTGTAATGCGTTGATCACCGGCCTGATGCTCGATGACGATTGCCCGGCGCATAAGCCGTCGCAAGATATATCCTCGCTCTTTGTTTGATGGTCGGATACCATCTGAAATGAGGAAGCACATCGCACGACTATGATCGGCGACAATGCGTTTTGATCGATCATCCATCCCTGCCGGCATCAGAGAAATAATTTCCGAAAACAAATCCGTATCAAAAATAGTGGACGTATTCTGAGAAATCATTGTAAGACGCTCCAACCCCATCCCTGTATCAATGCCGGGTGTTTTTAACGGCTCTAATTTTGCTTTTCCGGCAATCAGCGCGTCGCGCGAACCATCGCAGAGAAATTGATTAAAAACAATATTCCAAATCTCAATATCATTTCCTTGCGCGTTGCGACAATAAATCTCGGTGGTCGGACCACAAGGACCCGATGTGCCGGTTGGTCCCCAGAAAACATCATCCATTCCCTCTTCGCGTATATCCTCCACTCCAAGACGCTGCCATATTTCCCTCGACTCTTCATCCTTGGGCACCGTATCCGATCCCTTAAAAATCGTTACATATGAAATCGGCAGCTCCATCACCTTTGTGATAAATTCAAACGAGAGGGTAATTGCCTCTTTTTTAAAATATCCGCCAAAAGAAAAGTTCCCGAGCATCTCAAAAAATGTCAGATGCGACTCATCCCCAATCTCATCAATATCAGAGGTACGAAATGATTTCTGAATTGATGCCGTGCTCACTGAGCCAAAGTCCTTCATCGCATCTGCTTCTCCGGTATAATATTTTTTGAACTGCTGCATACCGGCAGTTGTGAGAAGTACCGACGGATCATCGGGCAGTAATGAGGAGGAAGATACGACTGCGTGCCCGTGTTCCTGAAAGTATTCCAAAAACTTTTTTCGAATATCCGATGAAGTCATAGAGCTCATGTTTTATCATTTGTATTTACACATTATCAAATAGCGACATGACGTCAATATTGTTTACTGTGCATACAATTTCATAAAACGATCACGTTCATCGTCAGGAAGCAGTACAAACATTTCCCTTTCAAATTTTTGACATCGTTGCCAAAGCTGATCCTGGAAAAAACGCGGTTGGAGATGGAAGTGGACGTGATCTTGCTTAATCCAATCTTGGGGTAAAAATGGCCGGCAATGCTGTCGAATATCACACCCCTTTGCATAGAGCTTCATAATCCGATCTTGCCATTCGAAAAGCGTATCAAAAAGCTCTTTCCGTTCTGGCTCCTTCATTTCGCTTGGCCGCTCAACATGCCGCTTCGGTATAACCAAGGTATGTCCTTCCACGAGCCGCGGATCAGATAGAATCACGTACACATATTCCCCTTCATACAGTATGCGATCCTGCTCGCTATCTTTGATATGGCAAAATGGGCAATCGTCCATAGCTTTATTCCCGAACCGTATGAATCAAGAGCTCAAGAGGATATTTTTTTCCCGCAAGATAATTTCTTACCATTGTTTTTACGTCCCGATCGCGAAGCGTTTCGTCGTCCATTGCGGTAATTTCCTCAGGCAAATACCACCGCGTTTGGGAAATTTCATCAATCGGAAGTGTAGCAGTGTCAGAAATAGTGCCAATAAACACAATACGAAATCCATGAACGTATGCGCTTGGATCGCCGTGCAATTTTCCCATCGTATCCTTGCGAACCATTGAATATACGCCGAGCAAAGCCGATGGCGTAAAATCATATCCTGTTTCTTCTTTGACCTCTCGAACGACCGAATCAAACGGATTTTCGCCAAGCTCCACCCAACCGGCAGGGAAATGCCATTTGCCATGATCGGGGTGCCCAGGACAGTTTTCCTCAACCAGTAATATCTTTCCATCGCGGAAAAGGATTGCGCCAACTGCTGCATGTGCTTGTGTATATACTCTGTCCATTTTCATAGGTATGCTGTTCTGTGTTAAATAATATTTTTTTGATAACATAATTCGCACAGAATCTGCTCATCTTCCGGCATACTTGTTTCTACCGCCGCACCACAGTGACAGCAGTTTCCTATATGGAGGTTGAACAAAAGATCGTGCGGATAGCGTCTCATCATCCGTACCTCCCAGTGCAATCTGGGCAGAGGGATGCCGTACTTTTTATAAAACTCAAACTCCTGTTTGATAATTTTAAAGGGTCTGCCCGACTCTTCACAGATAATAACCTTTCCGTCGATATCTTCCCATGATGTATCAACGATAGTATCCGATGGAGTATATATCTTGTCTGACGATGTGTGAGGCACTGTCTTCTCTTTCCATCGAAATCCTCTCCTTTCAGCTTCTTCGCACGAAAGCGGCATGTTCATCTGTGCAAGCGATTCATTGTATGCAAATGGAATCATATCAAAACGGAACATCTGCTCATCCTCTCCCCGCTCTTTCATCTTTTCTCTGAGTAGTGCCGTATTCTTTTCATATTCCTCTTTGCTGTACTGCTTATTAAGAATCGAGTACTCAAACTTGCGTCCGAATGCGCATCCAAAACAATGACTCGAGGAAACACACATTGCGCTGTATTCAATATTCAAGCTGCTTCCATAACAGGACCATGAATAACGAATATCGGATGAATTGTTGCCGACAGATGTGCATGACAAACAGCGCTGCGTATGCCCGCCAAACGTACAAACATCAGCGGAGTCTTTGAATGTCCACCCGCTAAAAACGTTTACGCAATTTTCACAATCCGTCAGACCGTACCCGCCGACAACATCCTTGCAGCGCACAAGAAGATTTCCCGTTGCATCTTCGTTGTTCCTGCCGACAATATATTTCTTTGGATACTTCTGCTTCATTTGAGAAAAAAGAGCGCGATAGTTCTGTACTGTTTGATATGATCCTTTCTCAAGTTCAGCAATCTTCTTCTCATAGTCATCTTTTGTCAGCTGTTCGTTCCCATAGACGTACTGCTTATGACGCAAGCCGGCTGAAAGCGCACAGTTCGAGCAATCCGAACAATCATAGAGGAAAAGCGAATCAGTGCAGTTGGTAGCATATTCTGACCAGCGAACATTAAATGATTGATCACATGCCAAGCACTCGTATAGCGACTCACCGCGATCCGTCCCCTGTGTGTCGACACAATACCTATTTTCAACACACCCAACACAATAGTAGCAATCCTCGGATTTTTGGGTGCTGAACGTCATGTAACAATTTTTTAAATTTGTTACTGCATTGCAAAAATCACTATTTACAATAGTACCGTCAACCGCAACGGCGGGATGAGGACTTCCGTCGCACAATTCTTTCAATTGGTCAAAAAATGGTCGAGTAAAATCGATATCCCGCTGCACGGGCTGCCACGCATCAGACCACCAACATTCCCTGCAGTACACGGGAAAATTCGGATGTTCTCCCCAAATAGAGAGCGTAAACTTGCCGCACAAATCACACGTATCAGAATAGAGGGTGCTGATATTACGAAAACACATGAGATATCTCATGCGCTCACCGGGTGAAATATCAGGAAGCCCGACTCCAAAACTCTTTCTGAGTTCCTGTTCCTGCTCCGAAACGATAAATTGTTTTCCTGTAATTCGACAGGTTCGTTCAATTGATGGCATAGCATTACACAATCGGCGCATCAAAATCCTCCTCTTCGACAGCAGCTACCGCATCTTCCTTCGCGCCTTCCGGCTTTCTATTCTCATAGAGCGTTTCAAATTCTTCGAGCACTTGCGCAATCGGCGTCGCATATTTTGCACGACTCGTATCAACGAGGCGCTGATATTCCTCATCTGTTTTCTTCGGTGTATCGACGCGTACCGTGCTTGCGGAAAAGGCGGGCGGCGTTGATCCGCCAATGGACATTTTCACATAAAGCGCGCGAACATCAAGATTCATAATATCGTGTCCGGTAAAACGCGGCGCAAACTCTTGTGAGAGATATGCGGCATCATCAGCACCCATACGGAACGTGATCATGGAACCGACATTTCCAAACACTGTCTCACGCGCGCTTTGAGAAAGCTGACCAAGAAACTGATGAGACACTGTCAAATTGATGCGGTATTTTCGAGCCTCAGAAAGAATATCATCAAATGTCTTTGTCGAAAAATTCTGAAACTCGTCAACATAGAGATAAAAATTCTTACGCTTTTCCTCAGCGATAAACGCGCGCTTCATACCTTCTTGTTGAATTTTTGTAATCAAGAGCGATCCGAGCAGTGCCGCGTTTTCATCTCCAAGTTTTCCTTTTGAAAGCTCTACCAAAAAAATACGTTCATTATTCATAATGTCGTTCATGTCAACCTTGTTTGTTCCTTGAGCGACAATATTGCGAACCATCTCGTTTGCCAAAAACTGTCCAAGCTTGTTAACGAGCGGAACAATTGCTTCGTTATCAAATTTTTCCGACCAGCTTGAGAATTCATTTGCCCAGAATTTTTTTACCACTTGATCTTGTATATGCTCAATAATCATCTGGCGATAGGGACGATCAGTAAGCATTTTTTGCACACTCATTAATGTCGCTTGTTTGTAATCAAGCAGTGCGAGAATCGTAAATCGAAAAACGTGCTCGATCTTTGGCGTCCAATCACCGCCAAAAAACTTTTTAAAAATTTCGATCAAACTATAGGTAACCTGCTGCTTGAACTCACGACCAACATTTTCGAGCGGGTTGAAAGCAATTGGAAAATCAAGGTCGGAAGGATTGAAGTACACAAGGTCCTTGTAGCGATGTTCCGGTACCCACTGCAACCCCGCCTGGATAAGATCACCGTGCGGATCAATAACGCAGAGTCCCTTTCCGTGAACAATATCATCGGCGATCAACTTTTCGAGAAGTTTACTTTTCCCTGAACCGCTTTTGCCCACCGAATACAAATGACGACGACGATCTTCGCGCATCAAGCCAAATGTTACTTCCCGTCCTCGGAAATTAGTCACGCCAAATATTGAAATCTCGTCAGGAGGCACGGTATCAGCGGTCGGCAATGAGAGCGGCGGTTCGGCTTTGCGGGAGAAAAGCCAATCAACACCGCGAATTTTTGCCGCCGGATCCGGTGAATGATAGAATGATGCAACTTCTTCCGTTGTCAGTGTCATTGTTTTTTCCATCGTATGCAAAAAAACGTTGTTCACAAATGTTTTCAAATCTTTTGCTGCGCGCACCTCAATATGATTGCGCTCCGTGGCAAAGGGAGTAAAGATATTCTCAAAATAATCATAGATGCTTTTTGCATCCCGCGTCCCCTGTGGGAAAAAATATGCAAGCCGAATATCGGTTTTGTACTTCGGATGAATTTCGCCAACATCCTCCTTCTCAGAAAATCCATAGACGCCGCCGCCCGACTCACTTTCAACACCTTCGTAAACCGGCTCAAGCATAACTTGATAGAGCATTCCATCGGACGCCGGCAGATCAGATACGAGATTAAAAAAAGGCATCAGCGGATCTGATTGCATCTTGCCGGCAGTACGCAAGGAAAATGCTTTACTACCCGCGAGCTGGAGATAAAACCCCATCGCCTGCTGGGGCAGATGATCGCTGCCATCATAGTGAGGGACTTCCGCAAACTCGACATCGGGAAATTCAGCGAACGCAAGTGAAGTCATTGCTGAAGAAAGCGTACGATCTGCAACAACATAGAACCGAATAATATTTTGAATGACAAAAATCTCCAAAGAAATCGTTTGTTTTTTTCGAAGTAACAATTGAAAAAAATTATAAAACAACCGTTCGTATTTCTTTATACGATCGGATGGTTTAAGAATGCCGTCTTCGTAGGGAAATCGAAGGCGAAAAATTGCTTGATCTTTCATATTTCTCTAGTATATCCTAGACATGATTGCCAGTAAAGCAGGAGTCACATAAAAGACTTCGTTGTGTCGTTGTCGGCCGTATATACGAATACATTTCTTTTGTACACTCGCTGCAGTTCGCCTCATACGGCATTGGATACATTGATGGATATTTTTGTTCAAAGAGAACTCGCCAATGTGCGCGCGGCGCCGGCACTCTCAAGCGGCGATACAAGGCAATCTCCTGTTTTTGTATTTTATAGGGCCTGCCCGAAACCGCACAGTACCATACTTTTTCAAGATCACTTTCTGTTATTTCATCGATGCTGTCTGGAAGCATCTGTGAGGAGGCCGCATGCGCATGATCAGTAAAAACTTCAGTCGGCGCACTCCTCAATCCCAACCCTCGCGCAATATCAGCAGCATTGTCAAAAGAAGACAAAAGCACTGCGGCTGCATTGGTATCTTCCCAACAAAAAGGGCTATAGTGCGGCGGAAAATACTTTCCCCATTCGCCCGTCTCTTTCATATGTGCTATGACTTGTTTTTTTATCCGTTCAAATTCGTCCGGCGCGTATTCTTTGTTGAGAATACAGTATGACGCTTTTTTTAATCCAAAACAACCAAAACAATCATGCGATTGAAACATATGCTGCGAATAAAAAATATCGTAGCAATGTTCGGCAATCATGGTAAATGCTACTCTCTGGGAATCAAGAAACCCAACCGCCATGACACCTTGCTGCGATCCTTCAGCAGATGCATCACAGACGTCCGATTGGTTATTTCCATACGCATGCACACAATTCTCTGCATTCGAAAGATTGGAACACTCATAGCATGATTTGCAATTGTTCAAAAGTGTTCCGGTCGAATGTTCGCAGGCAATATTGCGTTCAGCTTGAATTGGTTGGCTAGAAAGAAATACCTCCCACGCTTTTTCCTCTTGCTGTAAGACAGCATACAATGAAAGATTAATCGATTGCATCCGTCGTTCATATTCTTCCTTTGAATATTGCATATTCTGTATGCAGTACTGTTTATGTCGCATGTTTACGCATTGGTAGCAATCCGAACAACTTATACAATTTGAAAGAAAACGAGAATTCGTACAGTCGCTACAAAACTCGGCGTACTGCACATCAAAACATTTTGTACAGTTTGCGCATTGGTAACACAGCTCGGACTCACGACAGTTAAAGAGGTACATACTCTCTTTGCTTTTTCGCGTACGAAATGAGTACAATACATTTTCACAATAGAAACAGATAAAACAAAGGTAGCAATTTTTTGACCAGAAAACATGGTTTGCATATTCGACATTTTCGCAGTTGAGGATCGTGACATTTGGACGTGGTATCTCACGCACCATCTCAAAATACTGTTCGAAAAAACCTCTCGAAAAATCAAATTGTCGGCCATAATCACGCGCATCAAAATCGTTGCTCATCCAGTAGCTGTGCTCCACAATCTTTGGAAATTCTTTTGGATCATAGCAGGAAAGAATTTTTTTTCCCGTTCTCATTTCCGTAGTCCAATAGAGTGACCAATTATTGCCGTGCACAAACCGCGCGATAAATCTCAAGATCGGATGAATCTCGGGCACAGGAAAATCAAACTGCGCATAGAGCTGCTGCTCCTGATCGGTGACGGCAAATGGCAATCCGGTAATAGGGCAGATATAACGAGACATATTCTAAAGCATCAATGTCGAAAAACATGCATCGCAAAGCAGTCGACGTGTTGTTTTATCAGGGCGGAGATACGAACAAATCAATACAGCACAATTGGCGCACCGTGCTGCATGCGGAACGGGGTAGAAAAAAGGGTAGCGCTTCTCGATTGCAGTACGCCACGAAATACATGGTAATGGAAGCTTGTACTTTTTGTAGAATGAAAGCTCTTGTTTGATGATCGAGTATGGTCTCCCAGTTTCTTCGCACGCAAAGATCTTCCCAATCAACGAATCGTCTACATTTGCGCTTGAATCAGGAATCTGGGATGCCGATATAGTCTGATACACAGCGGCATCTTCTCTTGAGACATCTCTCCGCAGCCCAAAATTCTCAACAATCTTTGGATCATCATCAAACTCGACTACCATGGTCATGTATGCGCTTGACTTTTCATAAGGAAATGGCGCGTGCTGTACCGGAAAGTATTGTCCCCATTCACCTGTCTCTTTCATATGGCCAATGATTCTATCCTTAAGCTGTTCATATTCAATGACCGGGTAATTTTTATTAAAAATACCGTGATCGATCTTCTTGACACCAAAACATCCAAAACAGTCGTGAGATTGAATAACATATTGTGAATACAATACACTGTATGACTGTTCGATCCAGAGACACTGCGCGATATCCTGTGAGGAAACGGCTCCATATGTATTAGTCGCGTATCGTATGTCTACGGTCGAAGAATCGCTGTTTTCCGCTTGGTTATTCCCCCACACCCAAAAGCAATTCTCTGCATTGGTTAATGACGAGCATTGAATACATGATTTGCAGTTTCTCAGCCAAACTCCTGTCGAATCCTCACAACCAGCATTCTGTTGTGCCTGAAGAGGCTGCTCCTGCAAAAATGTACTCCATTTTTTCTTTTCTTCTTCAGTCTCTCTGCGTGAAGAAAAATCAATCTCTCCGAGGATGCGATCGTAATCTTCTTTTGAATATTGTATATTCTGGATGCAATATTGCTTGTGAGAAAGGTTGGCACATTGATAACAATTCGTGCAATCCCTGCAGCTTGAGAGAAACTTTGAGTCATTACAATCGACACAAAACTCTGACCAATAGAGGCCATAACAATTCAGACACTTTACACATACATAACAGAGCTCACATTTTCCGCAATTATAGAAATTCATGCTGTCTCTGCTTTCAAATACCCCTGAACCATAAAGAATATTCTCGCATCCAAGTGTATTGAAGCAGAGATAACTATTCTTTGTATGATACAGGTTATTACAATAATCAACATTTTCGCTTGAGAGAATAACAAGATTTGGTTTTGGTATTTCCGCAACCATCTCAACATACTGCTCAAAAAAGGACCGAGAGAAATCAAACTGTCGACCATAATCACGCGCGTCAAAATCAGTGCTCATCCAATAAGTATGATCATACACAATCGGGTGCTCGATTGGATCATAACACGAAAGAATTTTCTTGCCCGTGCGCGCATCAGTCGTCCAATAGAGATCCCATGCATTCGCATAGGCTTGTTTCTGAATTCTCCTCGCAATCGGATGAATCTCGGGCACAGGAAAACCAAACCGTTCGTAGTGTCGGCGCTCAAGCTCGTGGTGCTCAAATGGCAATCCGGTTAAAGGACAGATTGGCATATCAATGTATAATCCCCCCGCCGAGACATTCCTTCCCCTTATAGAAAACAACTGCCTGCCCGGGTGTGATCGCGCGTTGCGCCACTGCAAAGCGCACTTTCATTCCCATATGAATAATTGCTTTTTGCAATGGTTGCCGATAGCGGATTCGCGCCATACACGAATAAGGAAATTTGAGTGGCACACCCGCTATCCAGTGCATATCTTCGCACGTCAATTCTTTTTTATAGAGTGACGACGTTGGCTTCTGATGATCAACAATGACAATATTTTTTTTCATATCTTTATCAACCACATAGTAAGCTGCGTCTCCTCCATCAAATCCAAGACCGTGCCGTTGCCCAATCGTAAAATATGCGGCACCATCGTGAACTCCAACAACTTTTCTGTCGGGTGTCATGAGTTTTCCCTTTTTTTGCCGTATTGAACTTTGCAAAAACTCTTTCATCGAGAGTTTCCCGATAAAGCAAACCCCTTGGCTGTCTTTTCGATCCCAGTTTGGCAGTTTGAATTTTTTTGCGAGCATGCGCACTTCCGGTTTTGTACGTGTCGCCAGCGGAAAAAGACAGTGTTGCAACTGATCTTGTTTTAATTGATAAAGAAAATAGCTCTGATCTTTGTTCAAATCCGCTGCCTGCAAAAGATGATACATCGTTCCGTGTGCTGACTTCGTAATCCTGATTTTTGCGTAGTGCCCCGTTGCAATAGCGTCCGCACCCCGCTTTAATGCCTTTTGCAAAAACATCCCAAATTTAATTGTGCTGTTGCACAGTACGTCCGGGTTTGGCGTCCGCCCGCTCTTATACTCTCGAATCATGTATCGCACCACAAATCGCTCATATTCTTTTCGAAAATCCCATTCCTCAAAAGGAATATCAAGCGCGGCGGCAACGGCAAGCGCGCTTTGTCGATCTCCTTCCTGCGTACAATGGATTTTCTCGCCAAACGCTTCCGGCAATGAGAGATCGTATTCCCGCATAAAAACTCCGTGCACATTATATCCCTTTCGTTTGAGAAGCGCGGCGGCAACGGCAGAATCGACGCCTCCGGAAATACCAACGAAGACCTTTCTTTTAAGAGGGACATTTGATTGTTTGTGCTTATTCAAAATTCGTTCCACTTTTTTTTCGTTAATACGTGCAAATATAAACCGTGTAACTCCTCGCCATCAAATAGTATGACACGAACGACAACGCGCTTCATACTCGTCGTCACCCACCTGAAGACGCGCACTGTCATGCGGAGCCGGCTGACCATTGATGAGTCGCTGGGTAAGCGTTGCGCGACCACCACACTGGGTACAAATTGCATCGAGTTTTACAATATCGTCTGCGATCGCAAGAAGGTGAGCGATATGCTCAAAATGTTCTCGACGAAAATCCATATCGAGCGATGCAATGATTACCTGCTTGCCTGCCTCACGCATCTCAACAATAACCGATAAAAAAGACGGATCAAAAAAATGCGCCTCATCAATACCAACCACCGTATAGCCGCGGCTTTTTTCAAGCATCTCAAGCGGGGTGAGAACAGGATATGCCGCAAATGCGGTACCACTCCTACTCACAAGCTCATTGCGACGATTCCATCGCTTATCAATGGATGGCTTAAATACAATAATGCTTTTCTTGGCGACTGAAAGGCGCCGAAGCCGGCGAATGAGCTCCTCGCTCTTTCCCGAAAACATACATCCGACAATTACTTCGATCGTTCCCATAGCTAGCGATGTTCAAGATCATCTTTCTTTTCCTTTAGAAAGGTAAACCATTCCTCAGTAATTTCAACCAGTGCCTGGAATGGCAGCTCAATAATAATATCAAAAACAAAAACAAGAATATTAATCCGCGAAATCCGAAACGCAAGCCACTGACCCAGCCGCATAATCGGATCAAAGAATTGTCCGACAAATAACCAAAAAAAGCTTTCTCTCGTTTTTAAAATAACCAGATCTCGAATAAGTCGACGCAGCGTAATGCCAAAAAACATCACCAGAGATAAAAAGAAAAACAGGATCAGACCACTTGCGATATTGAAGTCGAGCCTGCGCAATATCCATGCAAAAACGCCGATTGAAAAAACTGAGATGATACCGTAAATGATGTTGAAAAAAGTTGCCAGCGCGACATTTCTGCGCCGTAAAGATATCTTTTGAGCAACAAATACTTTTTGCGGCATCCCTTCATATGCTATCTCTGATATCGCCTGTACGATTTCGTTCGTATTTGCAGTATTTGGCAAGCGAACAGAAAAAGCTATGGCAGCAAGAACACAGGGAGGAAATAAGAGATTGATAAGAAGCGGCTGCATCTTTACATGATGAACAGTCAGTCGATCATACGGGATCTCTACCGCAAACCCAATCACCATCTTTGTGAGAAAAATATAAATGAATGCTCGCACTGCACGCGAATACAGTCGTTGTCGCTGTGTCGCGTACATTTTCTCGCAGACCTTTCGTACTGACTCTTCAAGCGCTTCAGGATCATCAAACACTTTTCCGCCCCGTTGTTTGACAATGGTATGCAATACAATAAAGGCGATTCGAAATCTTCGAAAAGAGCTCTGCAGTCGTGAATTGAGCTCATAATTAATAGCCGATGCGATGCGATTCATGATGTCTGGCACTTCCTTTGCGCGTGCGTCAACATCGATCATCCCGCCATTTGACCATTGCGGAAATCCCTGCTTGAGAAGAAAATAATTGAGACGGGTACTGTTCGGCCTCAGAAGAATGCGATAGACCGCGATCATGAGCTGGCTTTTCTTAATCCGATCATCGAGTTTGGGAAATGATTTTGCAACCGACGGTTCGAGCACATCTGACATCATTTGTACGAGCCCCTCTTCTGCTCGCATTGGAACAAAAAGCTCATCCAGTGCGCAGGACGTCATATGCAGCAGCCATTCTTGCCGCTTGTCGGTAAGAATCCTCTGCTGCTTCATTGATTTGAGAACGCCAAGATAGGAAGAAAGAATTTGTTCAACACGGGAAATCATGCTCATCGGCACCGTGTTGTTTGAAAGATAGCGAGACCGAACAAGCTCATAGACAAGTGACCGTGCAATATCTGCGGGGAGCATTGAGAACAGCATTCTTCTCCCCAATATACGACGTATCGCGCTTTGACGTATCAGATGATCGTCCTGATACTCCATTGCATTGCGAATTTTTTCGTAATAAAAAGCGAGGGCTGATGCCGCCTCCGTGACGGCGATCGTTGGTTCCCCCTGCTCGGTTTTTTTTTCGGAAACAAATGTTTTGATGTAGTCGCTGATGCGCTGATGCGTCTTTTCTGCCATAAAAAAATACTAGCTATCTTTAGCCCCCGGTTTAAATGAATGAGGAATCTGTCCACCAAGATCTCCGAGTGAAAATGATTCAGGCAGAACATCGCGCTCTGGCCGATCGGCTTGTCGTTCTTGTTTTTGCATTGGCACACGGCGCTGGGGACTGGTCCGTCTTCTATCTTCACCACTCTCATTGGATTCCGACCATCGAGAAATTTTATCCTCTACCATCTGACGAGGCCGCGCATAGCGCTCACGGGATACCTTGATAACCTTTTCAAGATTGCCCGTCTTTTCTTCTTCAGACAGCGGGGGCATTCCGATAGCGGAAAACGGCTCTGAAACAATACCATTGATAAGCAACTTTAAATACATCTGAAACTTTGGCAAATTAACAAGGTCTTCTGTTGTAAATCTCGGCGTAAATTCTTTTTCAAGATATTCCGCATCAGCCGCACCGACTCGATACGCAACCATTGTTCCGACGTTTCCAAATACCGCTGCGCGCACAAGCTCATCGAGCTGTTCGATATACTGATGGGCCATAATAAGACCGAGATGATATTTGCGCGCTTCGGAAAGAATATTGCCAAAACTCTCTGTCGCAAAATTTTGAAACTCGTCAACATACAGAAAAAAATCGCGTCGTTCCGGCTCGGGTATCTCCACGCGCTCCATCGCGGAGAGCTGAATCTTGGTAATAAATAATCCGCCAAGAAGCCGCGTGTTATCTTCCCCGACTCTCCCCTTTGAGAGATTAAGAATCAGGATCTTTCCCGTATCCATGATTTCTCTAATCCGAATCGTTGAGGTCACCTGACCAACAATATTGCGAATAAGGGAAGCGGAAAGAAACTGTCCCACTTTGTTCTGAATTGGCGCGATTGCTTCCTGGGCAAAACGATCATTGTAACGCGCGAATTCCGTTACCCAAAACGCTTTGACAACGGGATCCTTTATTTTCATGATCACTTTTTGTCGATAAATCTTGTCCGACAGCATACGGTTCACACCCATCATGGTGCTTCCCGGATAATCGAGTAGTGCGAGAATTGTATTATTCAGAATATACTCCATACGAGCACTCCACACATCGGGCCAGATCTTTTTAAATACTCCCATCAGACCCGATGAAATCAAATGCTTATACCGCTCTTCAGCAGATTCGAGAATATTAAACGCAACAGGAAAATCAAGGTCGGCAGGATTGATATATATTACATCGTTTATACGGTTCGGCGGGATGTATTCGAGAATTTTTTCCGCAAGATCACCATGCGGATCTACAATGCCAACACCATATCCGCGACGAATATCATCAATAATCATATTTTCAAGCGTCGTTGATTTCCCCATGCCGGTTTTTCCGATAAGGTACATATGGCGCAACCGGTCATCACGACGGATGCCAAACCGCCGTCGCTGGTTACGAAAGTTTGTCTGAGCAAAAATAGTGATATCACTTTGGGGAAGATCGGACATGGTAGTAGCGCTTAAGCAAATGGTAAATTCGTTGGTATTCCTTCTCCTGCCGATGGAGGGGCGGGTTTTTGTTGTTGTGTATGTTCAAAATCTGACATCGGCAATGTTGTCGGAGGTTCGCCCTTTCTCATCTCCGCCTTTTTCAAGAGCGGTGCGCTGAGGTCTTCCATTGGGAAGTGCCAAATAGTCGCAAGTTCATCAACACTGAGTATATAATTTTTATCTCCGCGGCTATTTGACCGCCCTTTATACGCACGCATCAAAATACGCTTTCGTCTGTTAAGACGATACTGAACAAAATAGTAATACGCACGGACAAAGGTGTGCTTGCCCAAGCCAAAAGTATTCATGTCATGCGCATTAAACTGGCGAAACACACCCATGATGCCGGTAACAACTTTTTTTCTGTTCTTCTTCGCAATCTCCTTCTTTGCTACGTACAAAAGGCGTATCTTTGACTTGTACCCGAGTTTTCCTGATTTCAGCTCAACCGCTTTGACAAGCTCATTCTCTCTTGGTGAGAGGTATAAAATCTGGCTTCGCGGCTTATCGGAGCTCTTTTTTCCTACCTCGACAGCCGGCGGATGAACGCCGTGAAAAGCCGAATGGATGATAACATGGGCAAGTCGTACGACATTATCAAGAAGATTTACGACTGGATTTGCCTTTTTCTTCTTATCAAAATCTGTGACGCCGATCATCTTCAGTGCTTCATTCTGACACTCCACCTGCCAGTCTTGCTCAATCGGTTTGATCGGATACTGTACCCAGAGCTCCTCTCCGGGACCCAGCGTTGCCATTACCTCATACAGCTGAGCAAGCGGGTCTTTGAATGTTCCGGAAAGCTTGTCTTCAAACTGCACATATGTTTTGATTGGCCAGCATTGGCTTTTCTTTGTTACAAGCTCCGTCCCCCAGCAATCCCATTCGTCATTTGGAAAATAGAGTGGGTATTTTTGCGTATAGTCTTCCGCTTCCTTGATTTCAGCATCGGGATATTGGGCAAAAATTGCCGCTTCAAACACGTCACGCGTTCGAATCGGAACGCGCATATAGAATTGGATCAACCCCGCGTGACTTGCAATCTCACAGGAAAAATTTTCCTGCTGACGCCCTTCGACATATTTTTCATATGAATTGATAGACACATGAAGCCCCATCAATGAGGAAAAAAGATTTTCAACCGACTTCACGGTCTGTTCTGTGCTTTTTGGTACATTGATGGCAAGAAGAATATATTTAAAATTTTTATGCTCAAAGTGTTCACCAACTTCATGAACCCACAACTCCCAGAGTCCGATCAGCAACGTAAGAAGGATGATAAACCAACCGCCATGGGCAATAATATACCACATGGCGCCAAATGGATTGGAGAACTGTGGCAAGGTCATTAAAAAAGCAATTGGTGGCGGAAGGTCCATAGAATAGATGTTCGAGCGGGTTTCATAGTTGAAAGGAATTTCCAACAAAAAAACTAAAAGCTCGCTGAGCTCATTATGCACAGCATACCATATACCTTCTATATTTTCAACAAAAAATCGGTCAAAAAGACCGATCTTTGTTTTGGTTGAAGTTGCGCGCGTTTATTTCTTTTTCGCCCAAGTATGCCAGACTACCAACAACGGCGAGGCAATGAAAATAGACGAATATGTTCCGATGCCGATACCGGCGATGAGTGCGAGCGCAAAATATTTCAATGATTCCCCGCCAAAGAAGAAAATGGCAGCGAGCACCAAAAGTACTGTCAATGAAGTATTCAGGGAACGAACGATTGTTTGATTGATTGATGCGTTTACAATATCTTCAAACGAACCGCGCGTCTTTTGCAAATTTTCACGAATACGATCAAAGACAACAATGGTATCATGCACCGAAAAACCAATGACTGTCAAAATAGCCGGGATAAATGAGCTGGTGATCTCCACTCCCCCGAATTTACCCAGTATGGCAAAGAGTCCGAGCACAAACGGTACGTCATGAAAGAGCGTGACAAGGGCAACAATACCATATTTCCAAGAAGCAACCGGATGAGACACCTTGCGAAATACATAGCTGATATACAGCGCGATCAAAATCAGCGCAACAATCAGTGCCCAGATTGATTTTGATTTGAGCTCTTGTCCAATAATCGGACCGATCGACTCAAATGTTTTTTCCGTAAGCTGCGCATCATCTTTTTTTAATTCAGCAAAAATCTTCTGATGGATTTCTTCGTTTACATCGCGGAATCGAAAAATCACACCGCGCTCACCCGCTTGTTTTATCTCAGCATCTTGAATCCCGACCGTTTTAAGATGATCGGTCACCGTCGATAGTGCCGGTGCGGCGTGTGAATATTCAACCTCAAGCAAGCTCCCGCCGGTATACTCAATGCCTACCTTGAGCCCCCACAACGCTAACGACACAATTGCAACAATCGTGTAGACCACCGAGATGCCAAGAAAAATATTTCGATATTTGATAATGTGAAAATTGTGCATATTATTCCTTTGTAGTTTTTGCGCAAAAAAGCCAGCGATTCTTCGCTATCCTCCACCCGGCAACAACCTTGAGAAAGACGCGCGTGGTGACAATTGCAGAGAACATACTCACCAGGATACCGATAGCAAGGGTCAGAGCAAATCCCTTGATCAAGCTTGCCGAGAACGAGAACAGAACAATGCAGGTAATAAGCGAAGATACATTACTGTCGCGAATCGACGTCCATGCGCGTTTAAATCCCTCAACAACCGCTGAATCCAATTTCTTCCCTGCCCGCAATTCTTCTTTCATGCGCTCAAAGATAAGGATATTTGCGTCAACGGCCATACCAATAGACAAAATAAAGCCCGCGATACCCGCCAAGCTCAATGTGACAGGCCAAATCTTAAATACGGAGAGTGATAATGATGTATAGATAATCAAAGCAACGACGGCGAGGACCCCCGGCAATCGATAGAAGAAGAGCATGAAAAGCGCGACAAGGAGAAATCCGAAAAGCCCCGAATCCAAACTCTTCTGCATCGATTCAGCGCCGAGCGATGGACCGATTGTCTGCTGGGACAACAGGGCAATAGGCACCGGCAGCGCACCTGTCGTCAAGCGCTGAGCGAGCAACTTTGCTTCCTGCAATGTGAATTGACCGGTAATCACCGCGCTACCATCGAGGATTGGCTGCTGAACGGTTGGGATGCTGATTGGCTGACCATCGAGAAAGATGGCAATTGGTTTTCCAACGTTTGCCTGCGTCATTGCCGCAAAGAGCTTCTTTCCCTCGTCATTGAACTCCAGACCGATCTGGGGCGAATTTGTCGGATTGTTAAAATCAACAAATGCCCTCTTGAGCTGTTTGCCCGTCAATGATGTTTCCTTCCATGGCGATTGCGGCTTGAGATAGTCCTGCTGGGACTTTGTTCGAATCAAAATACGCGCAATGTGGTATTCCGGTATCTTTCTCTCGTCGCTCTTCCAGATCAAATGATACCCGAACTCGGTTTCGACGACACTCGATATACCATTTTTTGGCAATGCGAAAGCGGCATCTTCAAATGGCTTGACCATTGATCCGCGCGCAAACCATCCCAAATCACCACCACGATCTTTTGCCCCGGGTTCGGTCGAGTTCGCTTTTGCAAGGTCGACAAAATTCTGAGGTGTTACCTGTTTTTTCAGCTCCTCGATCTTTTTCTTTGCGTCTTCTTTCGATGTGTCCTTGTCGCACCGTGTCGCACCCTTATAGCAAATCAAAATATGATGGGCGTTGATCTCCACCCCGTCGCGTCTCCCGAGCAATTTCACAATCGAAAGACCGTCGCCATATTGTAAAATATCATTTTTTACTTCGCCGTCTTTGAGTTTGTCTGCTGCGGTGAGTAAATATGCCTGCTGAGATCCTTGGCTGACCCAACCGACATCCCCTCCTTTTTCACTTGTCTGTGAATCTTCTGAATTTTCCTTTGCGAGTTTACCAAAATCCGCTTTCGGATCAACCGCTTTCTTTAAAATATCCTCCGCGCGCTTTCGTGAAGCGGCATTAAAAGCATCAAGTTCTTTTTTCTGATCAGGCGTCAATCCCTGTGGCTGTGACTGCTGACCCTGAGGATACTGCTCCTTGAATTCGAGAAGTGGCGTGTCACCAATCATCTTAATCGCCTGAGAAACATCTTTGACACCGGCAAGCTCAACAATAATACGATATGTATTTCCGACTTTCACGGTTTGAACCACGGGCTCTGCAACGCCAAAAATATTGATACGCCGCTCGATAACATCTCGTGCGCCTTCGATTGCGGCTGACATTTCTGAGGAAGGCGTCTTTGAAAGATCCGCCTGATAGACAAGATGGGTGCCGCCTCTGAGATCAAGTCCCAGCCGAAATGTTTCCGGCGGCCATTTATTAAAGTGAACTGCCGGAAAAGTAAGTGGCTTGAGAAACGAAACACGATGGACCTGAGTATTAATGGCGTCGAGATTGCCATTGTACATTTCCAACAGATTGTATTTCAAAGAGACAAGAAAGAGGACGACAATAAAAAAAATGGTCCATCGAAGCTTTCCGCGGCCTTTTGGGGCAAAAAAACGTTTAATTGAGGGCATAGATGTAGTTAAAACAACAATGAAGCTAGTTTACCCAAAACAAAAAAATTTGCAATGGCAAAAGGTGTGGACGAAACAAACGTGTAAAAATTGAGCGGTCCGGACCAAAACGGCCAGACCGCAACGAGCTAGGCGTAGTACTCCTCGGTATCCGAATCGTCATTTTCTTCGTCTTCATCCTCATCGTCTTGATCGTTACCCTGATCGACTTCCCCGCCACAAGGCGTGGAATCCGCGACAAGGACTGACGAGAAGTTGACGCCCACCGAAGAAAGTCCATTCGCCGTCCGACCGAAGTTCAGCGCCCCGATCAAGATCGCCAGCGCCACAACCACGGCCGCCACTAGAAAATTGCGTACCATCACGCACTCCCTCCCTCATTATTAAGGATACTGCGCAAAGAATACTTTGTAAAATTAATCAACCCCGTGTTTTCACTATTATCTGTACATTCAAATAAGTCCCTTTGCCTTTGCCGCATCGCGCAACCATGTGGGGGCATTAGATAAATCTTTAAGATAGGTATTTCCACTATGCAAGGCAATACTCAACTCATGACGAAGTGCTTTTGATCCGCCAAAAACTTCAACGACCTTCCATAGCGTCTGACCATGATGTTTTTCTGTTATTCGTTCAAGGCGCAAGCATCCTTCACCGGGGAATTCCAACGTATATGCATTGTTTAAAAATTCTTGTTTGCTCCGATCATATTCTTCCTTTTTTTTGGTTCGTTCTTTTACGGGTTCAGTCCCTATTTTTACAGCGCCTTGTTTTCGTTTATCAAACGAAGCGCGAAAACCAGCATCACAAAGTCGCTGCAGAAGCCGATAATCATAATGAATCTGAACATTTTCTTGTAATACCATGACTCCCAGTTGTTGATCATCTGTTAACGAATCCCATGCCTTCGCCCGCTCATGCGGATCATCAATCTTTTCTAACATTTTGCGAATATCCCAGTACATGCGCTTTACACTATCAATTGCCTTTTCTTTCCCCTGCTCCGATTTGATTGACCACGTCTCATTGTGGTAGTGAGCAGTATCACCGCTCAACTTTTCCCATGGTAGGATATCGCTTGCGGATTTTATCCCGCTCTCATCTTGCTCTTTTGAGAGAGCATGGGTAAGCGCCGAGCGCACAATATTTTCAAGTTGCTTTGACTTTTGCAAATCCCCTTCAATACGAGGATCGCGAAGAGAAACAAGCGCCTGATATGCCCGTTCATCAGATGAAATAAGGTCAGCAATGGTGACAAGCGCGGAATTCTGCATATCTCCTATCTTTTTCGTCATCTCAAGCACAGACTCGAGCGCATCCTGTTCATCAACCGGTTCAGGCGCCGGTGCCGTTTGTGGAGATTCAACAGTCTTTTTTTCTTTAAAAGGAAGAATTTTTGCGGGACGATGAATGGAAATAATATCACCGCCCATTGGTTGTTGGGTTGTTTTCTCTTCGGCTAATAATGTAGGAGGTTTTTGTCCTTTTTCTCCCATAAATCGTGTGAATATAAATCAAATAGTACCTTGTTATAGTATATCAGTACCGAATGAATAGAACAATAGCAAGCTGAACAAAATTCGTGCTCAACCCTTGACATTTTCTTGTAAATATGAGATCCTTTTTGCGCAATGAAGAAGCTCGTGCTCTTCGCCGGCGCGCTAGTCACGCTGGTAGCCGCGGTGCTGTTCACGCAGCCCGCGATGGCGACCGAGACCATTGATGTCCTCGGTCGGGACGGGGTAGCCACCCTGTCCATCCCGGCGGGAACGTCGGGGTTCATCCTTGTCCACGAGGGTGATGGGACCGCAAATTTCGCAGAGGTCTACGGGCCTTTCGCGAAGGACGCGGACGCCTCGCTCGATCAGGCGCACTACAGCGCCAAGGACGAGACGCGGACACCCGTCGCCCTGGTCCTGTCGCCGGACCACAAGTCCAGCCGGGACCAGTCCCGCTTCACCTTGGTTCTCGACCAGGAGGAGCAGACGGGTTCCGAGTTGCCCCGGGCGGCGTTTTTCCTGCGTGCTGTCAAGCCGACGTGGGGTGATAAGCCTCACGGCGCACTGGACAGCGCTTTCCGGTTCGAGAAGTCGATCTGGAAAGACTCGAATGTCGCCTTCACCGGCGAGATCGAGTACGCAGGCGAGCAACTCCACGGGGAGACGGCCAGGTGGACGCGCACCGGAAACAGCCAGGACGACCTTCGGGTCTGGGCTGGCTTCGGTGGTCGTCCCCGCCTGGGCACCAGGTGGAGCCTGGAGGGTGGCTTTGGGTTTGGCCTCATCGGAGCTGAACTCGGGAGCCGTCCTGTCGGACTCCGGCTGGGGTTCCTGCATCCTATCGAGCCGAACAACTGGCTTGAGCTGGGTAGCAGGACCCAGGCCATGGTGGGGCTTTCGAGCGCCACCGCGGGGGAGGAACTGGGCGCTGACGCCGCCTGGTTTCGCTGGGGAACGCGACTCGGACAGCTCTGCCTGACCGCAGGAAGCAGCGCCGAGCTGCGGTACGAGAACGCCTTCACCGGCGTACTCGTACCAAGAATCGGCGTACAGTGGTCCAACCCCAGGTTGGGAACGCTGCGCCTGCGGATCGGTTTCGCCATGGGTACTGGCAACGGCGTCCGGACCGAGCTGTCCATCACGCCCTACTAGAAAGGAGTAGGGCAACAAAAAACCGGACATGATGTCCGGGTCACGAGTCTGAACTCAAGGAGGAGTTCAGCAACGTCTTTTGAAGCGCTCTCGGAAAGTCCAGGGCGCTTCACTTTTTTTATTTTAAAATTCGGCTATTTCGCTTCTTGCATTTTTAGATTCATATCATCGACAAGTTCCTTGATATACTGACCGACAACTTCTTTTTCAATCCGAGGAAATTCAGGAATACGGGAAAGAAGATACTCGCGCACCGGACTGAGATCGTCAGGATTCTTCTTCATCAATCCATCGAGCTCCTCTTGATCTTTTGTGCTAATACTATCGATGACGCGTTGGAGAACGCGCATATATACTACATAGAGAAACGACTCTAAAAATTGTATTCTATCCTCGCCGACAAGTCGCTCCAGATGAAGGTCCGCAAGAAGATCATCTGCAAGCTGAATACCGACAACACTCTGGGTATTTGTACCGTCCGACATAAAAAGCATGGTTAAAAAAGTTAATAGCGGCTATTTTATTTTGCTCAAATATTCTTTTATCGACTCATCAAGGTCTGCCGATGGTATCTTTTTATCAGTCAAAAATTCTTGCAGCTTCACAAGGTGATGATAATCAACGCCGGTCAATTTGCCCGGATAGCGAAAATCCATGCCTTCAACTGGCTTAGCCAATGACTCCGCAAATGCTTTTTTCAGAACATCGCTTGCGCTGCCGGTACGATAGAAAATATCAACTTCACCGGGGACTATTTTTTTTGCATCATCGACCATCGTAGAAATGCGCGTGAGATAGTGCTTCAGCGTAAAGCGATCCGCAATATTTGCCATGAATTCTTTGGGAATAAAATACTCTTTTCGTAATGTTCGAAGTGCTTCATTATAGCGATCCTCCGGCGTTACCTCGACAGGCGCCACCTTTGCTCCATGAGAAAGCTCATCTTTCTGAACAGCAGCTCCTCCTTCAGGTGCTCCACCGTCCGGTTGCCCTACTGGCGATACTGGTGCTTTAATCTCTGGCTGTGGAGATGATACTGGCTGCACTGATGAAGTCGAAACGCTACCTTGTACAGAAACGTCTTCCGATCCTGATGCGGAAATCGAGGAAACGCCGTGAACAACTGGCTCGACAGGCAAACTTATCGGTGGTGACGCCTCTACGCCAAATCCTTTTGGCTCTACAAATTGCCCTGCGATAGGATAATCTACTCGAAGTTTCAATGGTGTTTCTGCTGCTTTCGCCGGAGCAATAGTCGACGACGTTCGAGAAACGGACTCCACAATGGATGTTTTACCTGCACTGCCCTTCCCAACTTTTTTTGAGGGTTCTGATGCACCTGCCTTATTATGGGCATGATCTGTTCTGGTCGACACATGCTTCCCGTGTGACTCTCCATGCGCTCCCCCTCCGTGCTCTTTCCATTCCTCGAGCTTATACCCCAACAGTCGCTCCTCCCATAATGATCGAGGTGTTCGCTTTGCAATTTCGGTAAGCTGATCACTCTGTTGAGCACGGGCATGATCGAGCAATTTATCAAGTGCCGCTGGATTGTACTTGAGCGATACTGAACCGGTCTTTTCATCAAAGGAAAAAAGATCTGCTTTACCTCCGGTGATCCGCTCTACCATTGTCGGATTTTTAATATTCGCGATAACATTTTCTATCGCCCCAAGCTCATGTGCGGGAATAGGACCTGCACCATAAAAATCATGGAGTTTCTCGGCGTAGATACCCGTGAGTAAAATTCTCAATGCTTGATCGGGATCAGTTTTTCCCTTCAGCAGCTCTCCTGTCCCCAGTCGACCGGATATGATTGGCGAATCTTTCGTAATCCGAATATTAAAACCATGTTTTTTTTCAAGTGCGAGAAAATCAGTAAGTTCTTTTGACGAACCAAAAACCGGCAGGTGCTCAAGTGTTTTTTCGGATACGACTTTTGAGGTAGCTGCTTCATGATGGATCTTTGGCTTTGGTTTTGCGGATACAGCTTCGCTTGTCACTTTTTGAGAATTGCTTTTCATTCCCTGTTTCTCTCCATGGACAGGTTTTGCATCATGTTTCTCTGGAACTTTTGCTTCTTTTTGCAAATGGCCGCCATGCGTGGGTTTTACAATCCGTTTACTGGCCGGCGTTTGTTCCGGTGCGGGCTTTGGTGTTACATGATGAGTTGCAGGTTTTTGAACCGGTATTGGCTTTGCGGTCTGCTCGGGAGAAGGAGTGACTAGTGGCGTTGGCTTGGCGGTTGGCTCGGGTGTGGGGACGGCAATAGTCGGTTTCGGCTTTACCGGCCAGACCTCGAGTCTTGGCGTCTTGCGAGGAACTGGTACCCCCCTTGGTTTTGGGGTGGCGTCTGTGGTCGCCGCAGCGGAAGCGGTTTTCATTGTTGATTCGGCAGTCGGTTGCGGTGTTGGCCTTGCAGTCTGCTCGGGAGAGGGAGTGACCAATGGTGTTGGCTTGGCGGTTGGTTCGGGTGTGGGAGTGATCAGTGGTGAAGGAGTCGGCTCAGGAGTTTTTACTGGGACTGGCTGTGTCTTTGGCTCTCCATGCGGTAATAAGCTCTTGACCTTCGCTAACATCCCCGCAAAAAATCCTTTGGGTTGCGACTCGACCGCAGGATCACCTGATTCAGTGTGAATCTCACGCCACAACCCACTATGTTTTTGGATATACGTTCCTCCATCTCCGGTTTTTATAACGGGATTTTCATATAATCCTCTATTTGTCTGTGCGTCCAAAATGACAACCTTGTAGGTATCAATGAGTTTGCCGTATTTATCATATACATGAGGAAGCGTCTCTTTTCCATGAATCCTTTCCCATTCAGGTGAAACGTACATAACCGCTTTCCCTGATTCCGGTTGAAGCTCAAATTGTGTATTCTGCGGATCGCGTGGCTGACCAATATATGATGGATTTCCTTTGCGCAGAGATATGAGATTTTTTTCCGGAATAGCACCAACCACATCGGCGAATAGCGGAGCAATGTAGTGATCGGCAATGAGCGCGAGACTTCCACCGGTGGCTATAGACACAAGAAGTCGGGTCGGATTTTTTGCAATAGCTAATGCCAGCTTCTTTGAAACACGCAACCAACCGGGGCTCGTGAGTTCTTTGGCTGATTTTTCCTCTTGAACGCTAAACAACAAATCACGGTATTCGGCACTCGACAATAGTTCACCAGAAATCTTTTCTTTCATTTCTTTTTGTTTTGCATCATCGATCATCCTTTCAACAAAAACCCCAACAGCACTATCAATAGATCGAATTGGTCGTCCCAAAACTTTGAGAACCGAAAAAACGCCCGTACTCGCGACAGCGGCGCGAACTATCCGATACTGCAAAAAATAGTCCCCAAGCTGTCGTGCCAACTCCTTACCATTTGAAAAAACGTGAGAAGCAAGCTCACCGGAAATGGTTCCGGACATGATTGCCATCAATGCCATCTTAAAAGGAGGTCGTGTATTTTTCCATTCTTTTTTCAGCCACTCTCCGGCTTTTCCCCATGGCGTATTCTCATATTTTGCCTGCATTTTTTCGTTTTCTACAGAGACACGCAGCGCTTGATCAAGCTTCAAGAATGAAATGTAGGAATCCGATGCGGTTTCTTTTTCAACCTGTGTACGCTTATTTTCAGAAACCGTTGTTCTATCAGACAATTTTTCATTTGTAATCGCAGCCAAAATCGCCCCTTTTAAATTATGAATGGCGAGTCGAGAAACCACAGAGATATGCGAAGCCCCTGCCGTTCGTTCTGCGCGTTCTCTTTGATCTTTTGGGAAACCTTTATCATGTCTGATGTCAACGACGTATCTTTCAGTGGTAGCAACTCCGCTCTTTGCACCCAAAAAGATTTTAACGGCTTCAAGGAGTTCGTCCGAATAATAATAGGGGGAGATGGAAATGCCAAATTCAGGAAGCACGCGGCTGAGAAACTGGGTAGGATTTTCTGTTGCATAATGAGCAAGTCCGGTCAGCATATCCCTACTTCCTCTCTGATATGCCCGCATCAAAAGTGTTTCCTGAAAATCCTCAACAAGATCATTTACAAAACCGGGCGTCTCAACAAAATATTCAAAATAACTGCCGTTCTTTTCTTCATTCAAAAAAATAATTGCATCATCACAGACCTCCTTATTGATTTGATACTCCGGATCATCCTGATCAAGTGTTAATAATACTTGCTCAATCTTTGCCGGATCGTAATCATATTTTTGAGCTGTCCGTACAATCATTACCAAATGCTCCGCTGCAGCAAACTCAGATTTTGAAAAGCCGCCTTTGGCCGGGGAAAGCTGTCCCTTCCGAGAATTCGATAATAATTCTTGAAGTTCACGCAACTTCCTATTTGCTCCCTTTTTTAGCTCTACTCTTCGGTCGAGAGGGTATTCTTCAGATGTTTTTCTTGACATAGAGGCATTCTTGAATGAAAGCGTCTCATTTTTTTAGAGAAAGTTCGTCCTTGTCGAACGACACAATCCGTGCTATAATTATAAAAGAAATTAATTCATTTGTACACACTTTTTTATGGAAGCGCCAAATTTACGCACCGAAAATACGGAAACAAACCGCCTCGCCGAGCTTCTTCGAGATGGAATTGAACGGGCTCACGATTTGTTTGAAAAAACTGCGTTTACGCTGGGATTTAAGATTCCCGAAGGAAAAGATTTATCCGAGGCAGAAAAACGAGAAACGATCGAAAAAATACGGCGCCTTGTTGGCGCAACGGTTGCCGGCGTTGTAGTTGCGGGTGCCATACCGGAGATGTTGCTCACACAAGGAGCTGACGCGCGCGTACAAAACCTCACCATCCAAGGCGAAAAGTTTGAAAAATCTATCACTCAAGCGGAACGCGAAGCGACTATTACAATAGGTATTGCAGAGATTCCCGTCGGCACATCAGTCCTCCGTATTGGACCGAGCGAGTATCTTCCAAAAACAATGCCTCACATTCTTTCAAATGCTCCGCTCGACAAAAAGAATGCTGCGGGCAACTCATCGTTTCAACTGAAAGAAGTTAAGGAAATTTCAAACAAAAAAGGAGAGGTGAAGCGATATGCGATATATGAAACGGTTGATCAAAAACAATTGAAAGAAACTGAGACTGTCCAAATACCAACAACTGTTCCTGAAAATAGCGAAGCCCAACTTCCGCTCACAACAAATGAAGATCAGCAATTATCCCTCTCACGCATTGAAGCGGCATATCAATTGCCTATTGGTGATAAATCAAAATCTACGATCTCAGAGGGTTTCTACTCGGAAGCAACACTGGAGTTTCCGCTTACCGACGATGGATCAATAAAGCTTGAGCTGGGCGGTTCATATGCGACCGAGTATGGCAAGCCCGGATCTACAATTGTCGCGCCGCCCGTAGAAGGAAAAGACAAAGGATACAAAATCAGCCCATCACTTGGTATTGCCTATAGCCCGTGGAAAGAGAGCGAGCTGCGAGCGATGATTCAGCCAAACTTTAGCCAAGGATCTCTTGATGTTTCGGAAAAACGACCAGCGGTTGTTCTTGGCTCATGGAAACAACGAAGCGATGATCCACATTGGTGGCAGTATCAAGTTTCCGGAGCAGCTGAATTTGGAGATGAAAAAACAATTGGGTTTATTCCGCGATTCCAAGGAAGAGTTGTTCTTGATAAGGTCTTTATTGCAAACCCTGATCTCGATCTTGATATGACGATAGGAATCGGCGCGAAGACTACCTTTCTAGCAGAAGAAGGTGCTCAATCACGAAAACCATTTCAAGTTCCGGTTCGACTGGGTGCGGTGAAGGGAGTCGAATTATTTGGCCAAACCTATGAATTAAATATTACAACGAGTATCGCTCCGGGACGTGATGATTTGCCGGAGCTTGCAATCGAAACATCGCTGCAAAAAAGGGACTAACAATCCAGGTTCTTATTTCCCCGGTTCAGTTCCCTCTTCAAATGCTTGAATATCTTTTTTTGAATTCAACGGACGCCACATACCCTCATGCTGGTAGATCCGCAGTTTTATTTTTGGAAACACATCATACTCCAGACTACCCTCATCGGGTAGTGCTTCCAAAAGTTCATCACGGTTAAAACAATACCAACCGCAGCTAATCCAGTCAGGTAGGATTGGCCTTTCTTCGAACATAGCATACCCGTTCTGATCAATCACGCGACCAAAAGGAAGGCGTGGATGCACGACACAGATCAGATGGTCTTGTTCTGACTCAAGCGTGTCAATGGGAATATTGGTAACATCGTCGCCATTGAATACAAGCACACGTGCGGATTGTGCTTTCTGTATTGCAAGCTTCAATCCGCCACCCGTTCCCAAAGGACGATCTTCAACGGAAAAAAGAATGTTTGTCGTTGGATAGCGGCCGCGTATATATTCTTGTATTTCTTGCGCGCCATGCCCGAGCGAAAGAATAATCCCCTCAATACACGGAAAGGTGCTGAGATACTCCAGCTGATGATCGATAATTGTTTTACCATTGACAAGCGTAAGTGGTTTTGGCACCTCCCCACCCATGCGCGTACCCTTCCCTCCGGCTAAAATAATGACATCCATAGTTTGAATTTGTTATGAACTTTATTTCGTAGCGTTGCCCAGTATTCCACGCAACCTACTCGCGTTGTTCTAGCGATTCGCGTAATAATGTCTCGAGGTATACTCGCGCATCAGCAGCACTAGACTCATCCCATGCGTCACTTGCTTTAAGTTTGTAGAGGATTTGATCAATAACTCTGCTGCCAATTTCCCTTCGAATATCTTCATCTAAAAAATTAAACTCACCGGTATTGAGAGCTCCTTGCTCTTGAATTTCTGCCAACTCATCATCAAAAAGCGCATCAAAAATCTTCTGCGTAACCATGCTGTATGTTACGCTGGGACTTTCAAGCATAGTATGTGCTTTTATACTCTCGTTGTTCCCCTGAAGGATACGCAATCTCGGTTTATGCGGTCTGTCTGGCATACATTGACGTTATATGTGGCAAATGTAGGATAATCATACCACCCCGCATAGGAAATGGAAGGAGGTACCTATGCTTTCACTCTTCCTCGAATGGGGAGAGTGCATTGGGAGGTTGTCACTGAGAGTCTATGCCCGGGTACGGCGGCCATTCCGTAAGAACAGGGACTCGGTGTTCGAGGTAACACTCAAACATCCCCCGTTCACATGGAAGGGCACGCAAGTCGGGCGCTCCGGAATTGAAACGTTGGAGGTGTCGGCCCGTTCTGTGCGCGGGGCGACAACAAAGGCGCTTAAAGTTGACGAACACCGGCTCTCCCTGAGCGGTCCATTCCTCAAAATGGGTCCGCCTGAGGTGGTGTCGGTTCGTCTCAAGGACTCGACTCCAAAGAGGGAGACGTGACAACCTGCCAGCCCTAGGGCCCCGCCAACGATGTCGGGGCCTGATCTTTTAATAGTTCACAGCAGATATCACTGCTTTTTTTTGTTTCGCGTAGGTATCAGTTCCCGTTATAAAAATGGTTGGCTCTTTTGCTGTCGGCTCCTCAATTGTCTTTCGCAATCGTTCAAATACCTCCGCTGGCACGGGCGGATGATAATCTTGACACACCTTGCGCGTACATCGTTTGCGCGTGCCGAGGCGTTCCTTTGCGATGGAGATGGGAATTTGAAATTTAAGAAGAAAAAAACTCGCTCCCAACTTCTTTGCCATCTTTTGCATATGTCTGCGATAGATGCGCCGCGTGGAATTCGCATCAAAGATAACGCTAATGCCGCTTCCGAGCGCTTCTTCTGCCAACATATCCATAAGAGGAAATACAATATCGTGCTCCCACTGGGTATATTTCGGTTTTGGAAAAAGCGCCTTTCGAATCCTGTCACTGTTCAGATGCAAGATATGAAATTCTTTTGCGAATTTGCGCGAAAAATATGTCTTCCCTGAGCCAGGAAAGCCGAGCGTTGCAAACAGAATCGGTGTTTTGAATATCACTTCTTGCATAATACTATTATTCCTCCTCGCTCCGCTCTACCCTTGGCCAAAGTTTTTCGCTTAATGCATCAATTTGTTTTTCAAATTCTTTTCGTGACGATGGAGCCGGTGAGGTTTCTAATTCTTCGAGTCGCTGTCTATACAGTGTCTGAAAATCTGGATGAAGATCTACAAATGCCAGAGCACGCCGAAGTTCTTTTTTTTCAATATCAAATCGATCCACTGCGTATCGGGTACGAAAATCACTTGAACCACCACTGATTGAAATTTCCCCTTTGCTTTCTTGTTCCGGAAGAAGCGCGGCGCACTGATCCCATGTATCTTTTATCGAAAGGATATCCGTTGTTTTTGGTCGAAAATAAATATGCGTATAGTCTTGTCCCCGCTCTTCATCAACCGTGACGGTCATGCCCATATCCTCTAGTTTTTTCTTCGTATTTTGATCAATAGTAAAATAGCCGTCAATCACCTGCATTTCACCGTGCTCATCGCCGAAACCAGAACTTTCAGGAATGTACCCCTTTTTGATCATTGTAAAAATTGCATCCCGCACTTGCGGCTCTAATTGTTCTTTAAAGGCGCCGATCTGAAGCTCCTCCTCCGTTGGATGAGGGTTGTATTTAATCCGTATTCTCGTTTCTTCCCCTATCTGACGATGGGCTTCCTCTCGAAGTGCCTGCATTTGATCTAGAAATGATTGTGCTGGTCTATACGACTCTGTCATACATAGTGGCTATCTAGCTCAATAAATAAGCTGTAAGGATTATACATCACGACGTATATATGTCACTTGGCTACTCTTTCCTGCGCTACAGAAGAAACAATGACATGATAGACCCTTTTAAAAACACGCGCAAATTCATCCATATGTTCTGAAAGATATGGAAGCACGCTATGCGGTGCCCGAGGGACAATATACAATTCTTTATAATTCACCCGCGTGGTAAATTCGTCGAGCGTGTCATAAATCTCCGAGGCGATCTCCTCATCTTTCTCCGCGCCAATAGCAAGAAGCGATCCTGAATATTCACGCAAAAGCTCCCACGTATCTGACTGTTTCCAGTTCTTTCCCTGCTGTATGACGTTGGAAAAGTCCGAACCGAACGGGGCCGCATACGCTGCTTCGCCATAAAAAGCGGGAACGATGAGAATCAATGCGCTGGTTGGATAATATTGAGTGAGTCGAATTGCTGTGTCGGCACCCATACTCACCCCAACGATAATGAGCGGCCGCTGGAGGTGAATCGCATCGATCACTTTTTTCGCTTGTCGCAATCTATCCTCGAGTGAAGACCCCGAAGCGTCACCACCTGTCTGCCCATGTCCGACAAAATCAAAGGATGCCGAAGCAATACCAACCTTTGCCAAATGCTGACGAAGCATATCCGAGCGCAAAGATCCTGACGCTGAAGAACCGTGAATAAAAATGATACGCGGGTCAACCGTGCCATGGATCGTTCCAGAGAGAGTTGCCGTATTGTAGGAGACATCAAAATATCTCATAGTGGTTTTAAAAATCACCTTTCAGCGTCAAGGCCAAAAGAACTGCGGCAACGGGAGTTACGATCAAACCGGCATACTGATGCGGTTTTAATCGTTCCCTATTGAATGTGAGACCAAGCAAAGCTGCCAATACAATATAGCTTTCGCTAATACTTGTCGAAATAACAATCGGAATAGAAAGTGTGCTATAGGCAAATGCGATCCACGCAATATTATCAATCAAGCTTACACTGAACAGGAGAGAAAAGTTCTTGCGCATATCTTTTTTTAATTCGGCGAGCTTCCCTGTTTTTATGATGGAGATAAAGAGAACGGTTGCCATTCCAAAGCTGGTAAACCAGTTGACGATCAACGGGCTTGAGTCGCGGGCTCCAACCCCGAAAAGAAAGTTTGCCGCTCCCATTGCGATCGTTGCAAGTATAGCATAGATAACGCCCTTCTCTACGGTGATTTTTTTAAGATGTGCGGTATTTTTTAGCGATACCAACATGATGCCAAGTGTAATTGCAAATACCAAAGCGAGTTGCAGAAATGAAAGGTGTTCGCGAATAATCAACGCACCTAATGTTGCCGTGATAATAATCTCGAACGCGTACACCGGCTCAATCACAGAAATTTTACCGACGCGCAACGCCTCAAAATCAAATAAAGACGCAAACAAAATAACAGCTGTGGTAACCAACAAAAGCACAATTGTGCCAGGATCGCCGCGGACAATAAGCGAAAAAAATTCTTTATAGATAAAGGGGAAGAGAACAACCCCGGCAAATGCGGTAATACAAAAAAGCGCGATAATGTCTCCAAACTTTCGCGCACTTTTTTGAATGAGAAAATCTCCGATCCCCCATGACAGTAGAGCAATAAATGCAAAGACAATACCCATAAACAATAATATACACCTTATGCTTCTCCTTCCCAGAGTACCTCTTGAGATGCTAATTTAATATGCAATTATTGACTTTCTTGAACGCTCTTATATAATGAGCTTATCACCAACGGAAGAGAGTGCCCAGTAAGGTTTTGTCCTTAGTGGGTCTTTTCTTTTTTATAAGCAAGTTTTTTCTCGAGTTCATTCATGAAGCGAAGATGTGGTCAGACAATTCGAAAGCGCCTAAAATTCAACTTCCAACCCAAGGACTGAATACTGAGATTCAAATTTTGACTATCAATAAACGCGTAATTATTCTCTGCATAACTTCTGACCTTAAACCCCGTGACACTTCGTGAAATACTATCGCAATGGATAGCCTATTGCACTATTTGCTCCTTTAGTTTTTTTGCTTCTTCCTTAAAGAATCTTCGCCATTCTTCGACTGGTCTATCTGCAATCATTCGCGGCATATCTTCTGCGCCTTCGGATTTCAAAAATTGAGTGCCTAGCTGAAGTGGATCGATGTGCCAATCAAACTTGATTCTTGCCTTCATAATAAGATCGGAAATTGCCCACTGGTATTTTTTGCAGATGCAATAGAGGTCAATATAATCTCGCGCGGCAGAGCGCTGGTAGATCGTAAACAATTTGTTTACGGCAATATCAAGCAAGCTGTCGAGTGTAACTCCGTCTGCTTCCGATCCATGCTCAATGCGAGGGAAGGGATAATAGGTAAACTCCATTTTCAAAACCTCGTCTGGAAAATGGAGAAAAAAAAGATTGCGATTCATGGATTGCTGGAAATCGATTGACGTGAAGCAAAGATCGTTTTTTTGCTGCGAAAGAAAAATAGTTATCCCCTGAACATCAAATTCGTTCTCTGAAAAAAAATCGAGATCTTCGGAATAGCGGTGATGCAGATAAAAACCTGCGAGCGCCGTACCTCCAGTCAGATAAAAAGATGAGGCAATGCTTTTGTTTGCCCCGATCTTTTTTAACATTCGTATCTGCCTATCGGTGAGAATCTTTTTCTCCATATACCAGAAGATCGATGTATTTTTTTCGCCACGGGTCATGAATCACGATTTCTTTTGAGTATTTTTTATATTCTAGCGTCTCAATCTTCTCGTTCCCCAAACCAAAATTTGCCATGTGCTCTAGTTTCCAAATGGCATACTTATGAAGATTCTTTCGTAATTGCCACTCATCGGTTGACCAGTTATTCATACCGTAATTTGTAAGAATCACCCGCGTTGTTTACAGTTCTGATGGGTAAAAGTAGTCTAGCAGTTTCTCAAGTGGGGTCATATTATCGATTCCTTTGTGTGGTTTCACGGTGTTGTAGAAGTTAATGAATCT
>Ga0172375_10001620_pt1 | contig 36027 bp, 34 predicted proteins | sample LakKiv1m_FD_114537 | JGI IMG/M metagenome (GOLD analysis project Ga0172375, IMG submission 114537) | Freshwater microbial communities from Kabuno Bay, South-Kivu, Congo - kab_092012_11.1m | ecosystem: Environmental > Aquatic > Freshwater > Lake | place: Democratic Republic of the Congo... | reverse complement strand
GCGGCTTACAGGCTAGCAAATCAGCCGCAAGGATTTTCCGCGGGCTCATTTTTCAAAAACCCAAGCCCAAAAAAACCGGCAGGCTTATTAATCGATCAATGTGGACTAAAAGGCAAAACGATTGGCGGCGCAAAAATTTCCGAAAAACACGCAAATTTCATCCAAAACACAAAAGGCAAAGCGACTCAAAAAGACATTCTTAGCTTAGCCGATCTTGCCAAAAAAGAAGTCTCAAAGCGCTTTAACATAAATTTGGAGGAAGAAGTGCAGGTCATCCCTGACTCAACAAAGTCTTTACAATAACGCTTTTTATGTTACTTGAGTGAAAAGTTTCTGATATAATGAAAAAAACCTAAGATATAACCAAATTCCCATGAGTACAAAACAAATCATCAAGCAAAGTTTAATTATGCTCGGCTTGATGGCAGGCGCAATCGCGCTGTTCTCGTTCCTTCCAACAGCTTCTGCGGCTTTGATTAATCCGGGAGATTCTCCAGGGGAAATCGCGGCTGCGACAGGAGGCGAAAGCTCAATCAAAGCTCTCGTTCTCAAAATTGTTAACTACTTCCTGGCATTCCTGGGAATAGTAGCGGTATTAATGCTTATCTACGCGGGTGTAACATATATCACAGCGGGAGGCGCGCAAGACAAAGTGGATAGCGCAAAGAAAATTATTATGTACGCATTAATAGGTATCATTATAATTTTATTGTCATTTGCTATCGTCAGCACGGTTCTCGGCGCTGCGTCAGGCGGCGGTGGAACAACGACGGGCGGCATAGTCCAGTAAAGGCAAGGCAGGGTCTTTTGGCAACTAGCCATAAGTCCTTGAGCCCCAAGTCCACGAACACATCAAAAAGCCTCGCCTCACGGCGGGGCTTTTTTTACGAACTCAACACGAACTAAGCACGAACACAGTTCGAACTTCACTACCCCTCCTACTATTGTTCGAACTAAGCACGAACACTCCCGCCACCCTACCCCTCAACCGCAATCGCTGTTTTCTCTTTCGCCTCCACCTTCTCAACCGCCTCATCATTTTTCACGACAATCTTCGCGACGGTAACCTCAACAATATTCCCAGCTGGAATAATCCTCGTGTCGTATTGAACAATCCCCAAAAAAACTTTCGCCGTATGAAGAGCGGTCAAAACCAAAAATTTCTCATCAAGAGCAAAGTCCACAACCTTGCCAAGAGTTTTCCCATCTTCTGTCACAACCGGCTTTTTAAACAAACTCCCGACGCTCTCAACAACAGTCTTCACCCGCAAAACATCATCATACTTCCCAAGATCATCCTCGTTTCTCACGACAATCCCGTTCCTCACCGCGACAACGTCGGTCGGGCAAATAATAATCCCGTTTCTCTCATCAACAATAAACGCAAGAAGTTTCCCGTTTTCCGGATCGATAACAACGTCCTGAACCAGTAAAATCGGCCGCAAACCATCGGTTTCATACACCGGCATCCCAACTAATTTTGAATAAAAAATCTCCATCATCATAGATATATTACCAAAAAATCTTGGCAAATCTAAGAAGCAGTGTAAAATACGCGTGCAGCAGCGCAAATAATTTGCGCAATTTGCAGCCGGAGTCTGCTTGGCAGACCTGTGAATCGGGGTGTAGCGCAGTTGGCTAGCGCGCCTGGTTTGGGACCAGGAGGTCCTGGGTTCAAGTCCCAGCACCCCGACCATACTCCGGATTCTGCGAAGCAGAATTCGGAGCTAGCGTTCTGCAGCCTCTTTCAAATCCCTCCCCCCATGACCCTCAAACCAAACCACATCCTCATCCCTCTTGTAACAATAGCGGTCGCCGTCATCGGCAGTTTTTTAACGACCTCCGGGATGGAATGGTACAACACAGAATTAATACAACCAGCAATAACTCCACCAAAAATCGCGTTCCCAATCGCATGGAACATAATTTTCGTTCTCACAACGATCTCCGCGCTCATTATTTACAACAACAAAAAAACTCCAAAAAACCGCAAAAGAATCATCGCCGATATTTTTATCCTCAACGCCGCGCTCAATGTTCTCTGGAGTCTTTTATTTTTCAATCTTCGGCTCATAGAAGCAGCGCTTATAGAGATGACACTTCTCGAAATGACAATAATAGCATTGATAATTTTAATTTGGCGCACATCAAAATTTTCAGCGGCACTTCTTTTCCCATATGCGCTTTGGGTGGCCTTTGCAACCTACCTCACAACGCAGATAACAATGTTGAACTAAAAAACATGGTCGGGATGGGCAGATTCGAACTGCCGATCTCATGCACCCCATGCATGCGCCTTAGACCAACTGGGCCACATCCCGGAAACACCAATGTCGAACCAGTGCCTATTATGCTTGTACACCAGTCATTTTTCAATCTCAAAACCGAGCGCTAACCCCCTCCTCCGCAATCTTCGCCGACACCAAGGCGAAACTGATGTTGTATCCGCCGCACAGTCCATTCACGTCCAAAACCTCCCCGGCAAAATAAAGTCCCGGACAGATTCGCGACTCGAGAGTGGAAACGTTTACCTCATCCAAAGGCACGCCGCCCTTTGTCGTCCACGCGCTCTCATAGCCGCTAAACTTCACGCCGCTCAACTCAAAATGGAATAAATTTTTCACCAAAGATTTTTCCTGCAAAGCGCTTGCATCAGCCACATTCGCCTCTTTTTTAATTCCCACTTTTTCCAAATGAAAATCAGAAATTCTCACAGGCAAAAACTCTTTCAAAAATCCACGCGCTCTTACTTTTCCATTTCTCGCCTCTTTGAATTTTTTAACAAATTCGTTTTCTTTCACGTCCGGCAAAAAATTAATTTCAAATTTTCCACCATCAAAAACGGACGAAAAATCCAGCGCCGCCGGTCCCGAAATTCCATTATGTGTTATCAAAATATTGCCAATAAATTCATCGCCACCGCCACTTTCCGAGTTTCGCCTCGCCCTGCCGCGTCCACTCGTCCCTCTGTCAAATTTTTTCAATCCAACTTTCAACCCCACCCCACTAAAACCCGACAACGGATTTTTCTCTATTTTAAGCGGACAAAGCACGGGCGACACAGGTACGATTTTGTGCCCAAGTCCTTTCACGATTTTATAAATTTCTTTTTCATCGCTGACCTCCCCGAGCCGAAACATCCCCCCACTGCAAACAACAATTTTATCAAAACTTTCCTCAACGATATCCTCGCGTCCAAAGCCATTCACCGCAAAATTATCGTTATCAATTTCTCTGTTTTTGAAATACTTTACGACAAATTTTTCACCAACTTTTTTAATTTCAAAAACCTTGCATCTCATTCGCGGACTTATGTTTTCTTGGCTTTTCAAAGCCAAAAGCAGCCTCTCGACTTCGGCCGCGGCATCCTCGCTTTTCAAAATTGCTCTATCCCCTTCCCATTTATATTCAATGCCCAGATCCTTCAATAATTTCTCGCGTCCATCATTAGAAAACCACGGCGACTTAAAAAGATTTTTCAATAAATTCTTGCTCGACGAAAAAAACTGCTCAACACCAAAAACCCGATTCGTAACATTCATCCTCCCACCTCCGGTGAGCTTCAATTTTTCCCCGATTTTAGTGTTTTGTTCAAACAACACGGCCGTCAGGCCGGAGCGCCCCCCTCCAAAATTTTTCAAAAAAAGACTCAAAAAAATTCCAGCGGGCCCGGCTCCAATTATGGCAATTTTCATGGCGGCAGTATATCATATGGCGGCTATGAATATAGGTAAAATAAAAGAAGCGTTAAAAGACGAGCCGAAATATCGCATGACACAGGTCATGAAAGCGATATTTTCCGATTTGATTGATGACTGGGACAAGGCGACTGCCCTCCCGCTCCCTCTTCGTGAAAAATTAAAAAAATCCTGCCGGCTCAACATAAAAGCGGAAATATTAAAAGACGAAGATTCTTCAAAAGCTTTGATAATATTGGAAGATGGCAATAAAATCGAAACAGTATTGATGCACGGTCAAGGAAGAAACGCCGTCTGTGTCTCCTGCCAAGTTGGGTGCCCGCTCAAATGCGAATTCTGCGCGACAGGTCGTCTTGGCCTCACTCGCAGCCTCACCGCGAGCGAAATAGTCGAACAAGTCCTACTCTGGGCGCGCACGCTTAAACCCGCACACGAACATATCGACAACGTCACCTTTATGGGCATGGGCGAGCCATTTCTAAATTACGACAACGTCATAGAAGCCATAAAAATTCTCAACAATAAAAATGGATTCAACCTCGGCGCCCGCCACATCTCAATTTCCACTTCGGGGATCATCGAAGGTATCGATCGCCTAAGCGAAGAACCCCTGCAACTCAATCTCGCGCTTTCTCTCCACGCCCCAAACACAACGCTGCGAAGCCAACTAATGCCAATAAACAAAACATACGACATCGACAAAGTCCTCGCAGCTGTGAAAAACTACATCGACAAAACCAACCGCAAAGTAATGATCGAATACGTGATGATCGCCGGCGTCAATGACAGTCAACAGCACGCAAAAGAGCTTGTGGCAATTTTAAAAAAACATCTTGGCAAGCCAGCTCAAACAAATTCTGCCAAAATCCAGAATCCCAACCAGAAAAATACAGTATCCACCCATCTTTTCATGGTCAATCTAATCGAATACAACCCAACTGATCGTTTCAAATCTTCCCCTCGCGACACCATCTCAAAATTCAAACAAATCCTCGTAAACGAAGGAATCCAAGCAACTCAGCGTTTCAAGTTCGGCCGCCGCCTCTTCGGCGCCTGCGGACAATTGGCAGGGAAAAAGTAATTAATCAAGAATGACGCTTTTCCAGAAAGTTTCGAAAAGATTGCAATACTCTTTGGAGTTACTAACGATGTAATAGATATACTCACCAGATTTTAACGCAATCCCCTCGGCTCCAAAAACACTGTTGTTTTCGTCGAAATATTTCCCGGCAACGCCATTAACAGTTATGTCACTTATAACCAACAATGCGCTTCCGGCCTTATTCAAAAGGTACTGCTCTAACGAAAGCGAAGAGCTGGATGGCTTAACAACCAAGATCGAATAAAAAGACGAGAGATCGCCGAACGTAATTTTTTTCACAACATCCCCGTCTTCTTCAGAATATTCTCCAAAAGAGTCGTTAACAGAGAAACTTGGCGGATATTTCACTGATAAGCCAAAAGAGGAATCTTTATGATTTTGCCAATCGCTCACAGCCGGGGCAAAGCATTTTTTCTCATCATTATCAGAGACTATGAACCTATAAAGAAGTTCGGCAATATAAGCGCGTTTTGTGTTTTCATCGTAATCCATTTTATCAACTTGCAAGTTAAGAGGATTTGAAAACAAAAATTTAAAAAATGCGCCATTGTCGTAAAGAGACAAAATGTTCTTTAAATGAGCGCTGACGATATATTCGTTGAACCAATTATTACTACTCATTCCCTCTACGAATTCAGAGTAATATACGTTGCCCTTGAGCGTAGAGTCACTCGCCTCTATTATCATTTTCAAAGACTCGACTAGGCTTACAGGCTCTGCCGGCCTAAATAGTCCATCGGGATAACCAGAGACCCATCCTTGACCGTACGCGTAAGCAACATATTTCGCATACCATTGATCCGAAAGAACATCCTTAAAAGATGCATAGGAATAATCTTTGTCCAAATAATTCTTTTTGAAATAGTCGTCTATCAATGCCGGAGATCCATCAACAAAAGCCAGAACTATAACCTTCACTAACTCAGCCCGAGATATAGAATTGTCAGGGCTAAAAGTGCCATCAGGATATCCGGAAAAAATATCATTTTCCTTCACGTATTCGATTGCCTCCAAATTCAAATAGCTGTCAGGAACATCAGGAAAAGAGGAAGCGAAAACAGTCGGGGACAAAAAAATAAAAACAAAAGACGCGACAATTATAAATTTTTTCATACAGTTGTTTTTTAATTTTTAGATAGGTCAGACTTCTACCACCCATACTTCTTCACTCCCTCCACCACTCCAGTCCCATCATTAACCTTCCAAACCTCAGCCTTCTCTCCATCTTTATCAGCTATCAATAAATTTATTTTATTGTCATAAGAAGTCGCGATTTTCTCGAACTTAAATCCCTCAGGCGCAGTGAAAGCAAACGTATTCAAAACATTCCCGCTCGCGTCAATTTCCCAAACCTCAGCGACTCCATCGCCAACCATCAAAACTCTCGAATTCCCATCAGTATATCCAACGGCCAAATCGGCCACGCTATATGGCGCAGACAAAACCGTGCCAGCAGTCACGCCAACAGAAATCGCGAAATTCTCGCTCAAATCCGTCCAAAGAATTCTCGCAGCGCCATATTTATCAGCAGCAACATACCTCGCAACCATCTCGGCCGCGGGAGCAGTGTATGAAGTATCCCCAACCAACTCGCCGTTGCCGTTAAACCTCGAAACAATCGCATTTGCGGTATCATCCAAATCAACCCAAAGAACAAAAGGAACGCCGCTTGCAGACAAAGAAAATCCCTTGTATTTCCAGTTTTCTTCACGCGTCAAATAAACAACTTTATCTAACTTTGGGTCAAAATTTCCGGCTTTTCTGTAAAGTCCAAACTGCCCGTCTTTTACCCACAACGCCCATAAATAATAAGGGCTCACCCACGACCCTTCAGCGTCAAGAACAGTCACTCCGGCATACGGCCCAAACGCAAAATTTTTCACCGAAGCGCCATCGTCATACATAGCGCTATACGAAGCCTCCGCAGATTTCTCCCAAACCAAAACAACATTGTTAAACATCATCGTCAAAAATTTCGAAACCCAAAAATGAGAAAGATCGGGAGGTTCCTCAACTGGAGGTTCCGGCTCCTCCGCGACAGTATCGTCCACAATTGTATAAGTAAATTTTGCAGCCCCGCCCAAAGTCGCATTCCCGCTCGTTACTTTCAAATTCAAAACCACATTCTCATCCCCCTCAACCTCGCTATCGGCCACAACGCTCAGCTTTACACTTTTCGAAGTCTCACCCACCGCAAAACTCAAACTTTTCCCGCTCAAAGAAAAATCAACTCCCTCAGTGGCAGTGCTTGTGCCATCAATTTCAATAGAAACGGAAACAGCATCGCTTCCCTTTCCATCCAGCCCGACAACAACATCAACTCCCCCCGCGCTCTCAACCCCACTCCCACTCGCAACAGCAAAACTAACTTTCACCGGAGGTTTTGGGATTGCCGGTGAATTCGCCACAAAGAAATCCCATTGTTTTTGATTTCGCGTAACATCCCAAACATGATTAATCCCAGGGACAATTTCATCCAATGTAGCTTTGTGTTTTTTCGCAATCAAATCGTTATAAAGAGCCTTCGTCCATGCCGAAGGAACAATGGAATCATTCCCGGAAAAAATTATCAAACCAGCCGCAACTTTTGATTGTAATTTCGTGGCATCCCACGGTCTTGGCGGCCAGTAAACCCCATAGTACGAGGCCAGCCCCCCTGAGTGCGAAGCAAACGCCTGAATAACTTTCGACGTCCCAACTTTATTCAAATACATAGTGACGTAATAGCTAAAGAAAGCTCCATGCGAATGTCCTGTTGTGAACACATGGCTCGTCAAAGTTTTATAATTTGTCGTCATCTCGCTTATAATTTTTGAAACAAACTCTGTGTCCTGAGTCGCCTTAAACGTATACCTAAACAATGTAATCGGCGCTATGTCCCATCTCTGCGAATTTCCGCTGCCCAAAGCCGCCGGGGGGTCATACTGAATTCCATAAAAAGATTTTGGAGGCAACGATAAAGCGCTTGGAAAAACAACAACAAATTCGTTTTTGTCCGCAGTCGCCTGCCATCCATAAGACTGCGCCGTGACCAACGCCGCGTCAACAGTCCCAGGCACCGGATTTAATCCATGAAACATAATCACCAACGGACAAGACTTTGTTTTGCACGTCTCAGGCTGATAAACGTAATACGTGCGTGTCTTATTTTGTACAGTCGTAGTTTTTGTTACAAGACTTGACTCTGCAAAGCAGACAGCGGAAAATACGGTTACCGCAAAAAGAGCCAGCACAGCAGAAAGAATACGGGTTTTCATAGGAAAAAGATTATAAAAATAATGAGCAAAAAGATCATACCACTAATAAATATTTAAATAAACAATTAAATCAATTTTTAACCAACTCACCAATGATCGACGACACAAAAAAACTGGAAGTTTCAAACCGCATGTTTGTGCTTCTAATTGTATTTCTTTTCGGTCTCGCGTGTTTCTGGGGATTCAGGGTGTATGAAATTTGGAAAAACGCAAGCGGCAATTACCCGCGTGAAATTTCCGTAGAAGCTACCGGAAAATCATATGCAACTCCGGACGTAGCTCTCATAAGTCTTGGTATCGAAGTAAAAGGAAAAACCGCAGGGGCGGCTATGAAAGAAGGAACAAAAATAATGAATTCGGTCAGCGATGAATTAACAAAAATGGGTATTGAAAAAAAAGATATCAAAACAACGAGTTACTACCTGAACCCAAACTATAACTGGACTCAAGCCGAAGGTTCAAAACAAGATGGATTTGTGTTAAACCAATCGGTAACGGTGAAAATCAGAGACTTGGAAAAAATCGGCGACGCAATAGCGAAAGCCACAAGCTTGGGCGCAAACACGGTCGGTGATCTCCAATTCACGGTTGACGACCCTGAAAAAGCAAAAGACGAAGCCCGAAAAGACGCTATTGAAAAAATAAAAGCAAAGGCGAAAGCGATGGGAGAAATAGCTGGATTTAAATTGGGAGATGCGTTGAGCTACTATGAGTATGAACCATACGACTACGGAAAAGGTGGAGGGATGTCATATATGTCAGCGGAAATGGGTGGAGGGGAATCTGTTCCAACTATATCAGCCGGTGAACAAGAAATTCAGTTGACTGTAAGCATGAGCTACAGGCTTTATTATTAAGATGTCCAAAAAACCGGAACCCGTCCGCTTTACAGACATAATGGCCAAATCAGCAAGTTTAACGAACAATGTCCAAAAGAAACTCTCAAAAATCCCGCGTGAAGCTGTCTTCACAAGGTTACGACTTGTACGCGCATTTTTACGACAAAACTTTGCGGTTTTTGAATACTTTTGAAAAAGGCAAGTTGGTCGAATTCTGCGGCGATTTAACAGATAAAAAAGTGCTGGACATCGGATGCGGCACAGGGAGAGAAATTGGATTGCTAAAAGAGCACACAAAAGCAGATTTTACCGCCGCCGACATCTCCGAAGAAATGCTTAAAATCACAAAGAAAAAGCACCCGGACGTTGAAACAGTTCAGGCCGACATAAATTCAATGCCTTTCAAAGACGAAGAGTTCGACGTCGTGGTCGCTGCGTTTGTAATAGTGCACATAAAGAACATTCACAAAGCATTCAAGGAAGTCGACCGTGTCTTAAAGCCCGGCGGAATTTTTGTCCTCACAAACATCAACCAGCGCAAAGCCCCAAAACTACAAGTCGAAAACGAAAAAATTGTAATCAAATCTTTTTACCACATCCCCGACCACGTAACCAAAGCCCTCAAAGAATCCTTTTTTGAGATTGAAAAAGAAGAATTTGTGGAGGAGAATGGAGCCTGGATCAACCAGATCATCCGAGCAAGAAAGATCTAATCGGGATGTAGCGCAGTTGGCTAGCGCGCAGCGTTCGGGACGCTGAGGTCGGCGGTTCAAGTCCGCCCATCCCGACCAAAGACAGCTCCCGCTTGCGGGAGATGTCCATGAGCCCGTAGCCTCTCTTTCAAATCCCAGCAGGGATTTGAAATTAGAGTCCCACTCCGCGAAGCGGAGCTAGAGCCCGCAGCCCTCTTTAATTCCGCTTGCGGAATTAAATTATGAGCCCGCAGCCTCAACCCTATCTCATTAACCCACCCCCCTATGCTCTCCGAAGCAAAACTAAAATGGCAGGAATATTTTAACCTGCGAAAAATCAATTCGGTTATAAGATTCCTCACTCTCTCAGACATTTTCCTTCTAGGTGCATTTGGCCTAATAACACCGGTGTTTGCAGTATTCGTAATAGAAGGAATAAATAGAGGAACGCTCGAAGTAGTCGGATTGGCAGAAGGGATTTATTTGGTGACAAGAAGTCTTGGCCAAATCCCGTTTGCCGCTGCAATAGACAAAATAAAAGGTGAAAAAGATGATTTTTGGGCGCTTCTCATAGGATCAATAATTTTTAGTGTCATACCGCTTTTTTACATGATAATTTCAGAGCCATGGCATCTATACCTGCTTCAATTTTTCTACGGACTTGCAAGCGCGGCAACATACCCATCATGGTATGCAATTTTCACTCGCCATATAGACAAAAATCACGAAGGGGTTGAATGGGGCGTATATCAAACACTCATAGATTTTTCAATGGCGGCAACAGCGTCATTGGGAGGCTTTATTGCGTACAACTACGGCTTCACGCAGCTCTTTGTGATAGTGTGTGTTCTTTCAATAATTGGCTCAGCTTTCATACTAGCTGTTTACAAAAAAATGCGCTCAGGGCATATTTTATTTCCAAAAAAAGCAACGCAAATAAAATAATGCCAATTCCAATTTCATTAATCTCTCTCGGCTGTCCAAAAAACCTCGCTGATCTCGAAGCGGTGGTTTCACAAATCAAAAACGCAAAACTCGTATCAGAAGAAAAAGCCAAAATAATCCTCTTAAACACATGTGGTTTCTTAAAAGTTGCGCGTGACGAAGTTTTTGAAAATTTAAAAAATCTAAAAAACAAACGAGTAATAATTTTGGGCTGTCTGGCCGGCCATTTCACAAGCGAAGTTTTAAAAAAATATCCTCAAATTTACGCCGTCGTCTCCAGTGCGAACTACAAAAACATCAACGAAATCGTGAACAAAGTCGCGCAAAACAAACGCATCACCGCCATCAAAACCGAACCGAAAATTTTTGAAAATCCAAAAGGCAAAACGCTTTTATACAATCGCCCGTACGCATACATAAAAATCGCCGAAGGCTGTAATAACCGCTGCGCATATTGTTTGATCCCAAGCCTAAAAGGCGCTTTCCGCAGCCGAAAAACGCCCGACATAATAAACGAAGCAAAAGCTCTAATTAACAAAGGAATTAAAGAAATTATTTTAGTCGCGCAGGACTGCGGGTGCTACCCGAACCTTCCAAAACTTCTGAAATTTCTCTCTCAAATCCCCGGCGACTTTTGGATCCGTATTCTCTACGTCTACCCCGAAAGAATCACGGACGAACTCTTAAAAACAATCGCAACCTCTCCCAAAATTTGCCATTACCTAGACATCCCTCTACAACACGGCGACCCAAAAATTCTAAAAGCGATGCGCCGCCAATCAAACGTCAAAGAAACACTCAAAAAAATCTCAAAAATTCGCAAAACCATACCTGATATAGCCCTTAGAACCAGTCTTATCACAGGCTTCCCCGGCGAGACAAAACAAGCCTTCGAAAATCTCAAAAAATTTATAAAAAAAATCTCTTTCGACCACGTCGGAGTATTTGAATATTCTCGCGAAAAAGGAACGCCGGCCTACGATTTCCCAAACCAAATCCCCGACAAGGAAAAACTCCGCCGCAGAAAAATCTTAATGCTCCTCCAACAAAAAATCTCTCTCCAAAAAAACAAGAGCCTCATCGGCAAAACTCAAAAAGTTCTCATCGACTCCTACGACCCAAAATCAAAGTTTTACATTGCCCGCAGCCAAAAATTCGCCCCCGAAATCGACGGCCAAATCTTTATAAAATCCTCAAGGCCTCTCAAGCCTGGCTCTTTTACCAAAACAAAAATCACCAACGCCCTCCCCTACGACCTCATTTCATGATCTTCCTAAATTCCCTCAATTCCTCCCCATAAATCTCCATCAATTTTTTCTCATATTTCTCCGGCAAATTGCAGTAAGGCTTAATCGAAGTGAAGTGATCAACGTACCATTTCCACGGCTTCATCTTCCCCAACTTTTTCTTTTTAAATTCCTCAATATATGGTGATTTCACGCCTTTCTGCATCGCCGAATAAAAAGCGAAATCCAATTCATGCGCCGACCCGGTTGCGTATTTTTTTCCCAAATAATGATCGAACATTCCTTTCTTCGCCAAGATATCCTCCTTAAATCCAATCGAGTACGGGTCGATTCCACAAGCTCTTGCAAAAATAAACATGCGCGAACATTTGTAACAATTGTGGCACCACTGTCCGCCGCCAACCAAAGGCTCTTCCGCGAAACAAGAAAATTGATATTTACCCAAGTCAGGATATCTGTGATGGAGCATATAAAAAATATTTATCTCATCAAGCGGCTCAAAAGTCGCTCTCACTCTGCACTGGTCAACAGTCAAAATCTGCACAATTGAATCCTGTTGATTAGTCCAAAAACTTGTTTGATCGTATGAATGAAAAACCTTCCAGCCATTATTAACATGGTACTCATTGTTTGAATATTCACTGCCAAAAAATATGTATTTCGCCTTATGCGCGTAGACAAAAGGGATCATCATCATCGTCAAAATAGTCGTCTGAGTCCCCCACCCAATTTCAGTTTGCTTAACGCCCGGGAAGGCCTTCCCATAGCGGAAAAGTCCGGTTCCATTTTTTATGTGATAAATTGGAACATTGTATTTTTTACGAATTTTTTCGAGCTCTTTTAATTTGTATTCGGCCTCATACGGCTGGACGGGCTCCTCGCAATAAACAAGCACAGGTTTTATACCCAACTCTAAGCACAATGCAAAAGTTGCAAGACTTTCCTTCCCAAAGGTAAATGGAATAACAGCCACTTCAGAATGCGAAGCATTCTGAAGCCTGAGCCCCTGAGCCTGCAGCCCCTCTTCCCACACCTTCCCGCACTCAAAATCCGGCGCCGTGCTCGTGCCATTTTTAAACTCAAAATCCAAATTATAAAAACGCCTAATATAAGACAAATGCGGCTTCCCGTCAGCATTTTCACAATCCAACAAATCGCACATTTGATTTCGGAAAAAATAACTCTCAAGAAGAGGAAATTTCATCTCGTAAACAGCTTTTTTGTCGCCAAGAACAAGAGGCAGATAATGAGTCGTCGCAAATGTGATATTTTCAAGCAAAGTTTGTCTGACTTTTAGCGGAGTCTTTTTCCAAATTTCAGACGGATAAGCAATTTCAAATGGCTTTTTATTAACAAAAACCACAAGTCCGTCATTTTCAATTTTGGCGTCAATATGCATTTTAATTTGTTTTATATCTTCTGATAGCGGTTTTAATAATTGTTTCAATTAATTCGGGATATTTCATCCCGCTGAGCATTGCGGCCTGAGGCATAAAAGCCGCGGCATAGAGCGAAGGATTCGGATCGATGGAAACGACGTAAGGATTGTCGTCTTCATCCACGCGTACTTTTACGACTCCATAGTCGTGACAATCCAAGATATTGTATGTATCAAGCGCAATTTCCGTGATGAGCGACGCGACTCTTTTTGGAATATGTTTTGGAGGACATTGCAGCGGCGCGGGGATATCAGCACCGTGTTTCCACTGCGTTTCCCCGGTATAAATATGCGGAGAATCTTTTGGCAGTCCGGCAAAAATAGTCCTCGTCAAAGGCAAAACTTGAATATCGTCATCTGTATTGCCAATTATGCAGACTATAAATTCATCGCCCTCAATATATTCCTCAACAAGCGCAGGCATTTTCATCCCATTGATAATTTTTGTAATTTCAGTGCGCAGTTCCGCGCGGTCATGGACAATCGCGCCGGTCTCAATGCCAATCAATTTGTCAGCATGCCCGGGTTTCACGATCATCGGATAGTCAATTTCTTCTTCATCAATTTCATCCTCCAAACTATAAGCATAATCCCAAGTGGGAGTTGGAATTTCATGATAAGCGAGAATTTTTTTAAATCGAATTTTGTCCAAAGCGAGAGCAAAAGCCTCATATCCGGATCCTGTATACGGGATTTGCAGCATGTCGAAAATGGCTGATGTATGCGGCTTTGTGCCAATACCGGCATTTATCCCGTTTGCGATATTAAAAGCCAAATCCACATCGGCAGTTTTCAGTTCATCGAGTGCTTTTGCAAAATGATTAAAGTCAAAAACAGAGATCTTAAACCCTCTCATTTCCAAAACATCTTGAACCTCTTTCGCCATTTTTAACAATTCCTTTTCAGCGGGGCTCGAGCCGTTGTAGACATTGCACGCGACACCAATGTGCAGATTTTTTAAGCCGCCCTTTTCAGCCTTTTTAATTTTTTCGATTTTCGGTGAAGAAATGGACGCAAGCAAATGCCCGCCAACAACAGCGGGAGATGCGCCGTCCTTTCTCAAAGTCCTCCCGATATAAGACTCAAGATCAAATTTCGCGACTTTATAATTGATCATTTTCATCGCTTCTTCCAGATTACTGCGCACGTCAAGTTGGTTCTTTCCGGTGACGGTGATCCACCCAAGAGTTTCATACCCGGCCGGCGGAATATGGATTTGATCGCCAACTTTTTTATAAAGAAAAATCTCATCAAAGTAAGGCATTTTTTCAAGATTGTCATCAACATCCCAAGACGTGACAACGCCCGAATCTTCAGCCTGAAAATCTTTTCCAATAATGTATTTTTTGGGCGCTTCATGCTTGTAAGTTTTGATATACATCCCGGTCGCTATTTTTGCCGCTCCCTCAATCAGATCCACATTCCACGCGCCCTTCACATACGAATAAACATAGTCGCCACCCATCCTCAAATTTATTTCCAAGGGCAAGGGGCCTTTTTTTGTAGCCTTTCCCTCAAAGTGAATACAACCATTCAATATTCCGGACCTTTCCAAAATTTCCTCCGCCAACTCGGTCAAACGCACTTGATCTTTTTCCGGCAGGCTGGACGGAATAGCTTGCCCGTTATCAACGAAAAACGCGCCTTTCGATTTATCAAAGTTGTCAGCGATTGAAGAAAATTTAATCTTCCCGTTTTGAACCAAAATGTCGATATCAACTTCATCGCCGTCGATATATTCCTCAACAAAAATATCCAGTCCGTCTCTCAAAGAAGACTCAACTCCAATCGAAATATTTTTTCTAATATAATCAAACGCGTTAATAAGTTCTGCGCGATTTCTAACCTTTGTTACAAACGCACTGCTCGCGCCAAAAGCCGGCTTGATAACAACCGGAAAATCAAAATTATCAACGATAAAATCCAAATCGCCGGTATCACGGATAATCCTGAATTTCGGCGCCGGCAAGCCATTATCCACGCAGAACTGGCGGAATAAATATTTATTTCTTATTTTTCGCGCGCTTTCGTACGGAATCCCGATAAAACCGAATTCATCAATAATTTTTGCCGTCAGCAAAACATCGTCCTCCCAAAACGTCAGCGCGCCATCAATCTTCACCTCCGGATGCTCTTTCACAAACGCATGCACCGCCTCAATCGCCCCGTCATGATTGCTCATATCGGTAAGAATCCAGTAGTCCGCATACGGTTCTGCCCAGTTCTTTTTTGCGTTCAAAACCACAACGACCATCCCCAATTTTTTGAATTTCTGAATGATAAATTTTTTCTTCTGCGACCCCGTATTCACGAGTAGAAGAGTCTTGCCCTTGAGCCCGCTCGGAGCCTCGGAAAAAGTGTCGGCATGCCCATTCATCATGCCTGTCGCGGCATGCCCATTCATCACAACGCCGTGTCCGTTGCCACTCACCGCGCTTTCACCATTTGTATGTCCGTTCGCCATAAAAAAAGCCGTCCAAAAAACGACTAAGTTAAATTTTAAATTTTAATTCAGGGTTAGGGTCGGGTTCGGGTTCGCAATCTATGATCTCCATAAAATTATTAAGAAAATCACTACTAATTCTATTCACAAACTCTACCGAGTCAAATTATTTGTTACCGGTGATAAGCGATTTATGTTAAAATCAACAACCGAACGACTGAAAATTAAATCAAAATTTATGAAAAAAATATTTTTAGCATCAATTCTGGCGGTGTTGTTGGTAACGCCCGCATGTGGAAAGGAAGCCGAAATCGCACAAACGTACGGGAAAGCAAGCGTGATCAATACGACCGAAAACGAATTAAAACAATTCGAAGTTTTGCCGCAAGACGCAAATGAAATATTGAGCGCCCAGCAAGATATGAAATTAATAGACGTAAGAGAAAAAAATGAATACGACAACGCTCACATAAAAGGAGCGATAAATATCCCTTTGACCCTATTCTCACAAGGCATGCTTGATGCGGTGAAAGTCAAAACAGACGATTACATAATTCTTTATTGTAAATCCGGAGCAAGAAGCGCTCAAGCGTACCAAGCAATGCATGATGCAGGCTATCTGACTGTAAACAGCATGGCTGGAGGAATCACGGCATGGATGGAAAACGGCCTGCCGGTTGAGTAGGCTCAAACTTGATAAACGGTTTGCTTCGCTAGAGGGTTAATACTTCCCCCACCTGCACTGCTCCGTCTCCACGTTAAATTTCCACGGCCCCTCCGGCACTTCCTCAAACTCAACAAACTTCCAGTCAACGACACCAAGTCCATCCAAGCCGATATATTCATCCATCGCCGGCGAAATATCCAATCCCGACTTGTTTCGGAATGTATTTGCAGGCACCGCGGCATCCCCAAAAACATAAGCAAAATCATCTTCCAAGTACGGTCCGGTATCCTCCACTTGTCCATACGCGACTTTATCCCCCAATTTCACCATAACCCATCGATTTTTCATGTAAGAATAGAATTTGTACCCAACGGCATCCGCCGGATCGTACCAGGGAATTAATTTTGCGGAATCCTTGTGTACAGTCTGATTATTTTTATATTCCAAATCATTGTAAGGAAGCGCGACATAATAATCATTCACGCTATCCGCCAAAGGACTTTCCCACGCCGTGGACACATTCGAAATCCAATTGTTATCTTCGCTCGGCAGCTCCCCTATCCAAAACTCGGTTGTGACAATGTTGTAATGCCACTTGTAATTCGAACCGGTCGGCGCAGGCACCCCCGGCGCAGGTACCACAGGCGCAGGCACCCCCGGCGCAGGCACCACCGGCCCACTCGTCTCCCCCGACTCCACACCCGGTGTCACCACAGCCCCAGGCCCACTCGTCTCCCCCGACTCCACATCCGGTGTCACCGCAGCCCCCGACCCACTCGTCTCTCCCGGCTCCACCTTCACAGCCGGCGCAGGTTTATTTTTGTGCTCTTTTTTCGGCGCAGATTTTTTCTCAACTTTTGGCTTAACCTTCGCAAGTTCCTCTTTAACAAATTTCAAACCTCCCTCACCAAAAATAAATTTGAAAAGTTTTTTTGCCTCGACTTGCGATTCGATTTTAAATTTAAATTTCGGCACTTCCGCCTTGCCGGCAAAAGCCGCACTGGAAAACGGCCCAAACGTGCAGAAGCTGGCTAGAATCGCTCCAACAACAATCGTAGAAATGATTTTTTTAGTATTCATAAAAAAAGTTAATAAGTGTCATCAACTCTACCACACAAAACCACGGAATTCAAAAAATCATGCGTCCACCAACTCCCCCATTCTCTTCAACATTTTTTTCAATTTCCCTTCCGTCTCATGCGTATACCCAGCCAAATGCAAAAGTCCATGCGCAAACAAATTCAGAACCTCATTAATAATTCCACCAGCAGTCCCAGCCTCTCTAACGTACCTCTCCGCGACTTTCGGACAAATATAGATCTCGCCATTAACCACGCCTTTTTTCTCGCTGTAATCGAAAGTCAAAACGTCAGTCGCACCACGATGTCCCTTCCAAATTTCATTGAGTCGCGTAATCGCCGCCTCATCCACAAAAATCAAACTGATCTCTCCGCAAAGTTTTTTGCCGCGCTTGCCGCCGCTGCCCCCCTCTTTTTTCAAAAATTCCCCAAACGTCTTCAAAACTCTCCCATTCGGGACTTTAAATTTTTTCACCTCATTGAATATTTGTAATTTGATCATAGTTTTTACCTCCCCAAGAACGTCCTTCACTACAACTCCTACTAAAGAACGTTCTTAGGACGTCCTCGCACATCCTCACTTCCCCCACACCACATCCCACACCTCCCATTCCGCATCGTCCATTTCCCACTCCGGATACACCGCGATCCCCGTAAACGCTCCCTCGTCAGAACGAATATCATTAAGCCCATTCAGCACGCCAAACAACGCGTTTTCAATATTCTCAACCTCAGGATTGTGCCCGTCTCCTTTTTCATATGCAGGCACCCCAATCAAAAATTCAACATCACCGCCCAGCAAATCCCCCACCCGAATTACCTGCTCTTTCACAAGCCATCGGTACACGTAGTCTCGGTCAATTCCCGTGTCATAAACCATATCAACAATCTGATCCGCATACCTAGCGACATTTAAATAATTTTTTTCAGTATTGTAATTTTTGTAATCGGCCACATTCGAAGTCCACCAAATAAACGAACTCGGAATAAACTCCGCGAGAGCAACGGACAGGATTCTATGTCTTTTCGGATTCTCAAATTTTATACTCCCAATCGCGCCGCCAACACCATTTCCCGTAATATCACTCCCTCCACCTCCATCAATCACCTCAATTTTACTCAAATCCACGACCGTTCCGTCAAGAACCCCGCCACTAGAATAGACCTCGGCCTTATCAAACTGTGCCCTCGTCTCCTGCAAAAGTTTAATAAAATCCACATCATCATCCCAAACCGGCTCGACGTCATAATGCACGCCGTCCATCCCAATCATCTCCGTAAAAATCATGCACATATTGAGAATATTGTGGCGCACAGAACCGGAGCCCAAATCCAGTTTTCCTCTCACCTGCCCCATCCACGCCAAAATCTTCATATCGGGAGAGCTCTCCCTGACTTTATCAACAAAATTCACCGCCTCTTTGTAAATTGAAGAATTAATAAATCCATATTCATCGAGCGGTCCGACATGCAGGTAAATTGTCGAAATCCCATGCGCGGAAAGCCTGGAAACAAGCCCTCTAATCTCCGCGTCACTTTTCCATTCACCTACCCACTCATGCGCGACCCAAATAGCGTTCTCGCCTTTATTAAAAAAACTCCCCGGCTTTGCGGTTTTTATCCCCACCAAAAACACCCAAACAAAAATCAAAGCAAAAAGGCAAACAAGCAGCGCCCCCGAAATCCAAATATCTCTAATTAACTTTTTTTTCATAGAATTTTTAATTTCAAATTTTCACACCGCTTCACGAATTGTCTCGCTCTTCACAAACCACTCCTCAATCTCCCGAATCACCTTTTCTTCATCATAAACTTTCTTACCGCCTCATAAACCACTGTACAATACGCAGCCTCAACGTTCAACGATTCTTTTTTGCCAAACATAGGAATAAAAACTTTTTTATCGCACATCTTTAAAACCTCAGGCGAAACTCCCTCAACTTCGTGTCCAAAAACAAAACACACGGGAAAATCAAACTCTGCCTCCCAAAAATTCTCCGCGCCTTTTGCAATCTCAACTCCAACAATCTGCATTCCTTCATCCTTCAGCCGCGCAATAACATCACAAGCCTCCTCTTCATATTCCCATTCAACAAATTTCTCCGCGCCCAGCGCCGTCTTGGAAATCTCAACTCTGCTCTCTCCCTCCTCAGCCGCTCTCTTGCCATCCGCTTCTCCCCGTCTCTGCGACTTCGACCTGTCACTCACTGGCGCAGGCCCGCCCCGCTGTGGCCTCGGCGTAATCCCACAAAGATATATTTTTTTCACCCCCGCCCCATCTGAACTTCTAAAAATCGCCCCAACATTATAAAGACTCCTCACATTTTCCAAAATTGCATAAATCGGAAATTTCATGCGGCTATTCTATCACACCAAGCTCTTTTTGCCCCTTCCCAAGTCTCTTTTTTGAAGCATCAATATGCTCCGATACGGGAAGCTCTTCTGGCATCGTTCCGCCAAGTTCCTCAATAGTTTTTCTCACTTTTTTGCCGACATGATAATGCGTGGTGTTAGCTTTATTCTCGCCGATAATATTTTCTCTTTTAAGTTTTGATTCTGTCTGTGTGGCTCGAAAAAGATTAGCCGCCAATTCCTCACTCCCCATATAATCAAGAATTTTTTGCTGGGTTTTTAATTTTTTTCTTTCATGAATATCCCTTTGCCTCAATCCTCCATAAAGCCCCATATATCCAAAATCCTGAAAATTCGCAAAATGCACTACTCCGGCCTTCTTTGCCGCCTTGGCCAAATTTTTATTATGCTCTTTTACCTCGCCTCTCAAAAAAACTCTTTTACTGTCCTCAATCAGTCGTTCATGTTCCTCCTGTCTCCTCGTTTGAATGGCAAAATAAGTCTGCGCAAGCGCAATTTCCTCTTTTCTCGGATCCCCATTTTGAGCAATCAAGTAACACGCATACCGCGAAAGACGATAATTATCAATTTCCCTCACAGCCTCTTTTTCGGTTCCACTAGCGATCTTTATCATTTCGCTCGCATCAGCGAAATGATGCCCAATCCCTTGTCCACTGTTCTTACAAGCCTCTTTTGCTCTTTCAACAGCCGGAAGAAACTTTCCATACTCAGTATACCCAAGGAGTTTATAAAGTTCCCTGGCACTCCAATACTCCTGCCCATACTCATTGATTTTCTTAATCTGCTCAAAAGCATTATTTATTTTCATATTTTTTGTTTTTTAAAAAATAAATCACCCCAAGTGTAGGTGAATACCTACTCACCATCAATGCCTTTTTTAACGATTCTCTTGCGGAAAAAATAGAATTATTTCTCAGTCGCCTATTGCTTAGCGATGCAGCTGTCAAAAACTCATCGTCCATATCCCATCTATCGATCTGCCACCCCTCACACCCCCTCACTTTTCCCCACAAGCCCAAGAGTCTTCCCCACAATTTCATCCAACTCCCCCTTTGTAATATATTCATCCGGCCTAAAATATTTTCCATCATCAACCAACCCTTTTTCATACGCGTAATTTGTAAATAGCGGATACCACCACATACTCGAAACCCGAGGGTCGACATCAACAAAATAACTTTTTTGCGCCTCAACGCCGGCAAGCCCTCCCAGCTTTTCAATCAACTCAAATCTAAACAAAGGCTCAACCAACTGATTCGAAGCCAAAACAACTTTCAAAGCCTGAATCCTGGTGATATACGACGCAGGCTTAAAAGGCGTATTAGCCTCATTCGAAAATCCATTCACCAGCCCCAGCATCGTCGCAACCGTAATAGGCTCATAATACTCACTCCCATAAGGCACATCCGGATACAAAACAATGTTCGGCTCAAGGCTTAATTTTGAATAAGTCGTCTGAGCTGTAAAGGCAAAGAAACAAAACTCTCGATAGGTATAACAACTATCAATAAAATCTTTTCTGTTTTCAGCCAATTTAAAATCCTCAATAATCGTTTTCACAAACTCTCCTCTTGTGACATATTCATCGCTTTCCTCGCGGACAAGAAGCTCGTCTCCAAAAGGCGTTTTGCTCCCAAGAAGTATATAAACTTTTCCAACATTCGCCTCGGCAATCTTTCCGAAATCATCATATCTGTCCGCGTATCTGCTCGAAACGACAATATCCTTAAATCCATCACCATTATAATCAATACTCGCGACCTCCGACCCGAACCAATCATCCGCGTTTTCCCCGTAAATCACGGAATTCATCTGATCTTTTTTCAAGTAAAAAGACTTCTCGTTCTCATCAATCATCCTGTTATAAAAGACATAAATCTCTCCCTCCTCTGTGCTTTTATTTTTTGTTAAATTAACTCCGGGAGCCCCGACAACAAGATCTTTTTTGCGGTCATGATCTATGTCCATAAATTCCAAGCTCGCGCCAAAAGCGTTCTCACTTTTAATTCCCTCAAAATAGTAATCGGCGGAATCTTTATTAACTGAAAATTCCCGTCCTCCGAGGAACTTTGTCCTTCCGGAAATGATATAAACTTTTCCGATTTTCTCGTTGTTTAAATAAGGGAAAGAAGAAACAGCCAAATCGTCTTTTTTGTCGTCGCCGAACCTGTCTATGGAAAGGTCAAATCCAAACCACCCATAAGGCTCTTCACCTGTCAAAATAACGGACGGCGAAGTCACACTTTTTTGGAATTTTTTTAAACCTTTAAAAATATAAACTTTTCCGGCTTGGGGGATATTCTTGTACGACCCGGCCTTGGTGGTGGTTTTCTCCACGCCGAGAGGCGCGGTCTGCTCCACGCCCGTCTCCGTCGAATCCGGCTCTGTTTCCCGCCCCACTTCAAGCGTATCGACCTGCTCCGATTTGACCAACCCGCTCGCGTAATAAGCCGAAACAACAATGTCATCATAAGAACTATCCAAAACATCTCCAACGGCAATTGCCGACCCAAACCTCTCTCCCCTTTCACTGCCATAAAAAACAACGTCGGCATCCCGCCCGCCAAAATATTTACCGTGACCATCGACACTGTCTACATGTCTTGTCGACCCGTTGTAACCATATACTGCGCCGGTTTTTTGCGCCTCCATAGACATCGCGAAAGGCGCGCCGATCAAAATGTCGTCTATGTTGTCATTATTGATATCGGCCATTTCAACGGAAAACCCAAAATAATCTCCATCATTTTTCCCCAAAAATTCTTTATCGGCAGTCTGCTCGCCTAATTTGATAGCCGGGATTTTATAATCGGATCTCCCATAAATCAAAAACGCTTTTCCGAGACGTTTATCATCAGACATTGCGTTATAAGCCCCTATAAGAATGTCATCATAGTTGTCATCATTAAAATCCCCAACCGCAAGAGCGTTTCCTATCTGATCACCGGAATACCTACCATATATGGCGACATCCGGAAAATCAATTCCCGCGTCAAAAAGCCTGTTATGGACACCATTGTCTCCAAAGTAGACAGACACCATGCCATTCCATGTATTCCCACCGGAAGAATGAAAAGGCGACCCAACGACAAGATCGTCCACTCCATCGCCATTTATATCTCCGGAAGCAATAGCCGCTCCGAATTGTTCCCCTTTTTCCCCTCCAATAAACTCGATTTTAGTGGGCTCTGTCTCGACATGCGACTTGTAAACCATCCTATAGGCGAAAGCCCCTGAAACAGGCAATAAAGAAATTATAAGGAGGGAAATTAAGAAAAAAATTCCAAGCTTTGTCGCTCGGCGTTCAGGCACTAATCCATTCATGCAGACAATATCTCCTGCATATCTAACATTGGAATTTTTAAAAAGTCTAATTTTCATAAAATAAGGTTAAACACATTATAGCAAATTTTTTTTAAAAGAAAACTTAAGTCTTTTTGGCACCGCTCATACGAGAACCCACATTATTTAACCTAGAAAAAAACGACACCCTACCCACAAATAAAAAGCTGGACTTAAAAAAAGCTTTTTAGTACAATCCCCAACGACACATGTCTACACTGTCAATACACTGTCGCAAGACAACACTGCGAACGGAACAACGTTCCGCTTCGCAGGTTTGAGCCCGAGCCCCAAAAGAGTTAAACCAACATAGACACCAACTGGACACAAAGTAGACACAAAATAACCCAAAAATCCCCTCGCATGGACACCTTCACGCAAAAATACAACATAGATAGAAAAGCTGCCGGCCGCATGCTCAAAGTTTCAGTTAGAACAGTTGATAGATATATAAAGAAGAAGGTTTTGGTAGCTCAAAATATAGGAGGACGCATATGGCTGAATAAAGATGACGTTTTAGGTTTGGCGAATAAAACGGTTCCGCAAACTTACGAACCACAGGCTATCGACACGTCTGTCGACATGTCAACAGATTTGATGGCTATAGACGCAACGCGCGACACTGAACGACAAAAACCGGAAAATTTGTCTACTCAAGAAGTCAGAAAAATCGAGAATTCCTCCGACGTAGGCCATTTATTCAAAAAACTTTACGAAGACACAAAAGGGGAGCTTCGCGAAAAGGAAGAACGTCTCGAAATCGCCAATTACCGTGTCGGCCAACTCGAAGCTCAGCTAAAAAACTCAGTCCCTCTCCTCGAATACCACCGCGAAACTCACGAGAAAAAACTGGAGAAAGCGCGCTTGGTGGAAAAAATCGAACAAACCGAAGGCCGCCTCGCCCAACTCATAAGAAAATTAAGATTCGAGGAGTACAACCGCAAAATTTTATTCACAATTCTCCTCGTCATCATGGCTCTTCAACCGCTTTGGCTCTTATTATTAAAAAAATAACAGCCGCAAAATGATAGCATTATTTGATTCAGGAATAGGTGGTCTCACGGTATTAAAACCGGTTCTAAAAGCTCTTCCGGAGTACGATTATTTGTACCTAGGAGACAGTGGCCGAAGTCCATACGGCGGCCGAAGCCCCGAAGTGATCAAACGCTTTGCCGAAGAGGCGGTAGAATATTTATTCGGTAGGGGAGTGACCCTCATAATTTTTGCCTGCAACACCGCTTCTGCCGCGGCTCTCCGCCACGTCCAACAAAAATACCTAAAAGGCGCAAAAGAAAAAGACCGCAAAATCCTCGGCGTTTTGATCCCGGTCGCCGAAGAAGTCGCAAAAACCACAAAAACCGGCCGAGTCGGAGTAGTCGGCACAAAAGCGACAGTCGAATCAAAAAGTTACGACACCGAAATCCACAAACTTAACCCAAAAATCAAAGTTTATAGCCAATCTTGCCCGCTTTTAGTCCCATTCATAGAAGAAGGCTGGCACGAAAAACCAGAAGCAAAATCAATCTTAAGAAAATATTTAAAGCCGCTCAAATCCTGCAACGTCGACGCTCTCATCCTCGGCTGCACGCATTATCCGATGATGCACAAACAATTCCAGGAATTCATGGGCAAAAAGGTAAAAGTTTTCGACACCGGCAGCATCGTCGCAGAAAAATTAAAAGACTATTTGCATCGCCATCCAGAAATCGAATCAAAACTCTCAAAAGCCGGAAGCCGCAGCCAGAAGCCCCAAACCGGCTCCGCAAAATCCGCAGCCAGCTCGGTCCCGCATGGTAAGCGCCTTTTCCTCACCACAGACGATCCCAAAAAATTCCAATCCTTCGCCGAAAAATACCTCGGCATGAAAATAAAAACGCCAGAAAAAATTAGCCTTTGAACATGTCTCTCTACACCAAACTCAAATCCCTCCTCCGCGACGCCGGCCTATCCGAGGTCGAGGCTGAAATTTATATAAATTTAGCGAAATCTCCGGCCGAAAACGCATACGCCCTAATCTCAAGAACAGGCCTAAATCGCAGCGCGATTTACCGCGCAATCGAAAAATTGGAAGAATTAAAACTTATAACTCGAACATCATTACACCTCAAAGCCAACTCCCTAAAATCGCTAGTCTCTGAGCTAAAAACCTCTTCACTCAAACTCAACAAAATCGCATACAAGATCAAAGCGATAGCCCCATTTTTAAAAACACCGCAAGACTCAATCGAAAAATTCGAGCACTTCTACACTCCCGAACAAATCGCCGAAGCCTATTTATTTATGTCCGAACAAAACTACACAACCAACCTCGATTTTGGAGATTTTGAAAACTTCGTCCCAACTCTTAGTGACCAACTTTCAACAGCCTACAAATTCCGAAACAACAGAGTAAAACACGCAAATCATCGCGCAATTTGCACGACTTTTGGATCATTCACGTCAAGTTTTTGCACAAAAGAATCAAAGGTAAAATTTAAGAACCAAGTCTCACTTTTAAACGCAGATTTCAAAAACAAATTTATAATTTTTTCCGACAACAGCGACTACGTTCTTTTCAACAACTTCGCAGACGTAGAAAATCCATTCTCGGTTTTAATAAAATCAAAAGCGGTAGCGGATATTGAGCGCGCCCAATTCGACATTTTTTCTCAAAAAGTTGAGAATATCTAGACCTTAAAAACTTCTAAAATAGGCCGGAATTTGCAACTCTCAAAAAGCATATTTAATATGCGATCATGCAATCTAAACTTTGCAAAACTTGCAGCCAAAACTTTGTAGTCACCGACGACGACTTAAATTTTTACAAAAAAATTTCCCCGACTTTTAATAACAAATTTTACCAAATTCCATCTCCAAACATTTGCCCGCACTGCCGCACAATTCGCCGCCTGACCTACCGCAACGAAAACAAACTCTATCGCCGAAAAAGCGACCTCACCGGCATCGACATGATTTCCGTTTTTCGCCCAAACAGCCCGTACAAAATTTACACAAAAGACGAATGGTGGAGTGACAAATGGGATCCAATGGACTACGGCCAAAATCCGGATCCGAATAAATCTTTTTTCGACCAATTTCACGAACTTTTGCTCAAAGTCCCGCGCCCGCCATTAATCAACAATAAAGCCGAAAATTCCGAGTACTGCAACTTCGCCGACGGGAATAAAAACAGCTACATGATCACTTCGGCAAATCGCAATCAAGATTGTTATTATGGCTTTCTGATGGTCGAAAATCGTGACTGCATGGACTGTCTTTGGTGCACAAAATGCGAACTTTTGTATGAATGTATCGACTGCCAAAATTGTTATAATTTGTCATATTCACAACTCTGCGAAAACTGCGTCGATTCAAGCTTTTTATACAATTGTAAAAGTTTAAATAATTGTCTTTTTTGCGTAAATTTAAAAAACACCCGCTTTAACATTGCGAACAAACAAGTAACAAAAGAAGAATATGAAAAAGTGCTCGCGGAACTCCGTGATCCAAAATTCGCAATCGAAAAATTCGAACAAATAAAACTAAAATTTCCCATCCGCAAAGCCAACAATTTCATCTCATGCGAAAACGTCACCGGCGAAAATATTTTCCATTCAAAAAACATCCGCCAGGGCTTTGACGTATACAGCTCGCGCGACAGCGCGTACTTGCACGACGGGCTAAAAGCCACCGATTGCCACGACATTTGCTTCTTCGACGGCACCGAACTCTGCTATGAATCAACCAGTTTAATCGGATACGGCTACCGATTCACGAACTTTTGCCGCGACTCATATAATTTATTTTATTGCGACAACTGCCACTCTTGCAAAAACCTCTTCGCCTGCGCCGGCCTTCGCAAAAAAGAGTATTGTATTTTCAACAAGCAGTATTCAAAGGAGGATTACGAACGAACCGCCGCAGGGATTGTTGAACAAATGATGAAAGCACCGCGCGAACCATCCCAACCGCTTCACGCTCAATCATCCGTGCCGCCCATCGATCCCGTCGAGTCGCATTCCAGCCAGACACAAGATGCCACTCCGCCAGCGCCGTCTCACGCCCAAGCAGGGGAGTGGGGCGAATTTTTCCCCGCCGAAAAAAGCCTCTTCCCATTCGAGGACACATTGGCAAAAGAGTATTCCACAACAAATCCCCTTAAACGTTAAGTTCTCCCCGGGGAGCAGACGCCGAAGGCGTCACCGAGCCTGAGCCTGATAATCCACCAGGTTAAGACCCCCAAAAAACACGCCGGAACACAAAATCTAAATCCGTCCAATTTTCGGCGCCGAAAATTTGCCAAAAACAAAAAACAAAGTATACTTTGCGCGAACACGCGCCTCCACAAACCGTGCCATTCAAAGGTCGGCGTGGTATCCCCACCGAAGAGCGTGTTCCACACTTCAATAAAGAATTATTAACGTTTTTAAAATGGAAAAACTCCCAGAAAAAAAAGGCCTAAATCTCCACCCAACAATCAAAAGTCTAATAAAACTTGCCGGTCTCGCGCTGCTAGCCGCATTAGCCCAAGGCTGCGACGGCAAAAATCCCAACGAAGCAATGCTTCAAGCAGTGGAAAAACAAAAAACAACTGACACTAATATTGGTGCTGACGTTGAGAGAATTCGCCAAGAGTGTGAGGGGGGCGTAATTAAAACAGGAGGACTAATTCAATGCCTCGACGAAAACGGAATAACGGAGGTCGTGACATCATTGGGCGATTAAATTTTAAAAAGCCGAACAAAGTTGTTCTGAAATATTTTCACCAGCCTGTAAAATTTTCCGTACGGAAAATTTGCCATTTCGAACAAAATATATCCTACTCCCACTCAATCGTCGCTGGAGGCTTGTTTGTAATGTCATAAAATATCGCGCCGACTCCGCGTACAGTTTTTAATCGCCCAACCAATTCATTCAAAAGCTCCCATTTCATTCTATAAAAATTTGCAGTCATTGCCTCCTCGCTCTCAACAGGGCGAAGAACAATAGCCTCGCCGCCAGCCCCGCCAACAGAATCAGCCCCCACATTCACCACCATCGGCACCAACACCGTCGGAAACTGCCAAATCTCTTTATCCAAACCTTTTTCCAAAACAAAATCCATCACGATTTTATCCGCCTCTTGCAAAACAGCGATACGCTCCGGAGTCAAATAAGCCGGAACCAAACTAACAGATTCAATTCTCTCAGGCGAAAGCAAATACAAAGCTCTATTTAACGCGGAAGAATTATTAACAATTTGTGTAGCCGCAGAAGAAAGCTCATCCCAATCTTTTTCACCGCCGGATAAAACAGCAGGATGCCTATATGACCTCACGTCCCCCTGCACGCCGACACTTTTTATCGGCAGAACTTTCGCGGAATAAGTGCCAGCAAATTTTGCGATCCTGCTTTCAATTGTTTTTGCGTCGAAAGGGCTTTCCTCAGCGCCGCCAGTCGCCTCTCCGCCAGCTCCAGCAACAGCCCCGGAACTAACCCCGCCTGAGTGGCACAAGCACCTCACCGCCAGCCCTGGCCCAGGGAAAGGATGCCGGAAAACGAGCTCATGCGGCAGTCCCAATTTTTCCCCGACAGCCCGCACTTCATCTTTATATAATTGTGAAATCGGCTCAATCACAAGCCCTTTTTCAATCATTTCCTGCACAATCTCAACGCGGTTATGATGAGTTTTAATTTTGTCTGCGTGCTTTGTCCCGCCGGTCTCAATCGTATCCGGATAAATTGTCCCTTGGCCAAGAATCCATTCATCAGCAACAAACCCCATCTCGCTCAAAACCCGCTTCTGAACTTCAATAAATTTAGTGCCGATAATCTCACGTTTTTTCTCAGGATCATAAACTTCGCGAAGAGCTTCAAAATATTCACGAGAAGCATCTTCGATCTTAAAATTTGTGATCCCCAAGCCCTTTAACGCCGTCTCAACAGACTCTCTTTCCCCTTTTCTCATAAAACCAATATCAATAAATAGCCCAAAAACCCGGTCATTCCCAAGCGCTTTCTCAAGAAGAGTAAACGCAACAGTGGAATCCACTCCTCCCGAAACCAACATAAAAACTTTTTTATCGCCAACCAGACGCGTCAGCGTCCCTGAGCCCTTTGAGCCCGAAACTTTATCACGAATATCGCTAAGTTCTCTCTCAATAAATTTCTCAATGCTCCACTCCCTTTTCGCCTCCGTGATTTCCACAAAATTTTCAAGAATTCTCATGCCGTTCAAAGTGTGAGTAACCTCGGGATGAAACTGAATTCCATAAAAACGATTTTGCTTATCAATCATCGCGGCAATCGGACAATCCGGACTTTTCGCGGCAATCGCAAACCCTTCCGGAGCCTTTGTTACCTGATCAAAATGGCTCATCCAAACAACTTCTTCTTTATCAATTCCTTCAAAAATCGCGTTGTCCGTCACGATGTCAACAAAAGTTTTTCCGTACTCGCTTCGCTCGCCCGGCTCAACCAACCCGCCAAGCGCGTCAGCCATTAGTTGATGCCCATAACAAATTCCAAGCACGGGAACCCCCAGTTGAAAAATCCCCGCGTCGCATTTCAAACTGCCTTGCTCGTGCACGCTCTGCGGCCCTCCCGAAAGAATAATGCCTTTATAATCGCGCATCTCCGAAGCCGGCGTCTCCCCATCCAAAATATCGCTATAAACCCCAAGCCTCCTCACTCGATTCGCAATGAGATGCGCATACTGCCCTCCAAAATCTAAAACAACAATTTTATCCATTGGAAACTTCTTTAAATCTTTTTATCAAAAACTTTTTATCCAAAGATTCCAAAAACCATCCGGCCTGCGGTCCGCTATCTTTACCCAACAAAGAAATATAAATAGCTCCAAAAACCTCTTTTGGACTCAATCCGGATTTCTCTTTTATCTCATGAATTTTTCCATGCAGATCAGAGGCCTCCCAATCTTTTTCTTCCAAAACCGCAGCGATCGCTTCAAGAACTTTTTTCTGCCCATCACTTAAATTTGCCGCCATCTCGGGAACTCCCTCCTGTACGGTAAATCGGTAAGCATCAGGCGCAAATCTCTCTAACCACAATTTTGCGTAATGTTTTCTTAATTCAACTTCATCTTTGTCATCTTTTGTTAATTTTGAACCTTTAATTTTTTGCACCTCTTCAAAAACATCAACATAAGGAATTTGTTCAAAAAAAGCGACGCGGCTGAAACGCGGATAATAATGAGATTTTTTTGCAGCCTGTGGAATGGCTTTAACTTTGGCCTTGGCGCCACTCTGCCCCGCCTTGCCGCCGTCAATCTGCGTGAAATGAAACGCTCTTTCCATATCCGGAAACTCTCCTTTTTTTTCAAAATAATATGCCGCGCATTCATCATGATTATCAAAAAGAACAGGAATAGTCGGACCGTTTGGATCAAAATCTATAGGTTGATTTGGTTTTTTCCTTACCATCAAAAATCTCAAAATTTCAGGAGGTAAAGTATCGGCAACTTCTTTAACGGAGGCTCCTTTTCCTTTGCTGGAACTCATCTTCGCTCCGCCGAACAAAAAGAATTCATAAGGGATGTTAAAAGGTACGGGCATTTCCAAAACTTCCGCGCAAATTCTTTCTCCAATTTCATGAGAGCCACCAGCAGCATTATGATCTTTTCCAGCGCCTTCGATATCAACATTCATACTTGACCATTTCACAGGCCATTCAACTTTCCAAGGCAACTTCCCGCGTCCGCCAAATGGCGAACATTCCCCCTTGTGTCCGCATCCGACTCCCCATTCCACCAAATTCGGGAGACACTCGTAGCTGACTTCGCCAGCTACACTGTCCCAGCCGGTAACTTTAGTTGTTCCAACTTTTCCACATTTCTCGCAAACAACCTGAAGAGGATACCAGTCGGAAGGTTTTTCACTTCCGCTGACTTCTTTATAAATAGACCTGATTTTGTCTTTGTGATCCAAAACTTTCGCTATCCATTTGTCATAATGCCCCTTTGCGTACAATGAACTCGAATAAATAATTTCAGGTTTAAATCCAAGAGAATCAATAACGTCGGTGAATCCCTCGGCAAAATATTCCGCGTAATTTTTCGCAGGCTTTCCGCCAAGCTCTTCGTGCGGGGATGGAACGTCTTTCAAAGGTTTTCCCATAAAAGGCTTGTACTTTTCAGCATCCAAATAAACAGGCAGACCATCCATCGGATCCGCATCATTAAACTCCCAAATAAATTTCGTCTTTTTTCCTTTTTCATTCAAAGCCTGCGCGATAACCGCGTGAATCACAAATCCTCTAAGAGACCCGATATGCACGCGTCCGGAAGGAGTTTTTTCATCTCTCACTATGAAATCCTTTTTATCAGGATATTTTTTTAAAATTTCCTCAACTACCTCATCTACCCAGAACATAAATTAAAATTTTAGAAAATTATGGCTGCATTATAGAGGAGAATACCTCCCTATAGCAACCCTCAACCAATAACACTTATACTCTAATTTTTCTTGTACAGCAGGTAGTAATTGTCGGAGATATTGAAAAATTCAGCTCTTTCAACCGGAGCCCAGTCATAACCGGCGAAACCATTAAGGACATAGTAGACGTTATCCCAATAATTACCAGACGTAATAAATGGATACACAGCGAATTCACCATCAGTTTCAATATCGCTTCTGTAGAAAATAGTAATTTTGCCGTCATCGGATCCGACAATCGGCCCGATTCGTTGAGCGTCATATTCGCCAGTTCCATTAACGAAATCCAAAAGATTATCAACATCATCCAAAGTTTTATACTTCCAGTTTGCGTCTGCATCTTCTCCCCTTAACATGACAAAGTAACCACCAGCGGCCTCCCAAGTGTCAAAAATAATTTCAGCATCTTCCGAATGACTGCCATTTAAAATTTTCAAAATATCACTGTAAGAGTAGACGGTTGTTATTCCCCAAGATAAATCAACTCCTTCATCATTAGTGTTATAAATAAGCGTATACTCCTCATGCCAATCTTCATAAAGGACACTTTGAATATTTCTGGGCTTGTCGCCATCATCGTTCAAGGCATATTGATAAACATTGTTGATACTGTGAAATCCAGTAGGGCTTGTTCCTATCCCCCAAACAGCCTCATCGACATCATCACCATACTCTATCGTCTTATAAGTCACTTTTTTAAGAAGATTATCCCAGTCAATGTTGAGCTCTTTATAATCCAATAGTCTCATTATTAATTCGGCCATTTGGGCTCTGCTAAAGTATTGATCAAACGAATTTATGTCAGGAGGGATGAATGACATGCTGTCCGCTGCACCAATAGGGCCTGAATACCATGGTCTCTCAGCAGTTCCCTCGCCTGGAGTAAAATCATAATGGCCAAAAACATCCATTGCTATTTTTATAGCTTCAACGAAAAGTATATCTTGCTCGGGTTTAAAAACATTCCCATCATAACCAGAAACAATCCCCTTGTCTTTTGCAAAACAAACATATTCTGAATACCAAGAATTGGAAGGGACATCTTTAAAGCAACTTTTTCCAGCGTAACCCCCGAACTCAGAAGTAGTGTAAGCAGCCCCAATAATAATTTTCAATAATTCGGCACGATTCAAAATTTTATCCGGCTGAAAAGTCCCATCAGGATACCCGTTCATAATTCCTCTTCCCAAAACTTGCTGGATAGAATCTTCATACCGATGACCAGACACATCGCTATAAGCAAAAGCACTAGACGCACCAATTAAAAACAAACAAAACAACAAAAAAATTTTTTTCATGGAAAAAGAGGTTAATCAAATACAGAACACAGTATACAGAAAAACTAAATTCCAGCTACTCCAACCACTCTGTCAGTCAAATAAACTAATTGGCCGTCGCCACGACGTACAAGAGCAGGAAAAGTCCAAGCCAAACAATCTCAGAAACAAAAGCGGAAAAGAATTTTCTCCATCCGCCACTTTTTACAGAAGAAATTATCGCCGGACCAAAAGCTGCAAAGAGATAAACTAGAATTATAAGAATTACCAGTCCTATGGCGATCAACTCATCACGCGGATTGTAATTATCCATCAAAAATATAGTGAGATATGACATCAAGGCCACTAGCACCGCCGAGAAGAATCCAACGGAAAAACCAGAAAACGTAAAAAAGCTCGGAGAACTCTCGTAAACCTGTTGATTCAAAGAAGATTGGCTTTGTCTCTTTTGGAGAAATTTATGTAAAAAATATGCCGCTAAAAACAAGAACGTGATAACAAATACTCCCATAACAATAGACGATAAATAGAGCCTTATTTTACTTTTTGCATATTCACCACTTACGATAAAAGACTCATTCGGAGACAATTCCTTTGCGGTTTTATATAAAGGGCCATACGAACTCAATTTCGAAACGACACTGGAAAGATCAGCTTCGCCACTTGTAGCAGAGGCAATCTCTCCAAGATACTCACCATCACTATACTGAACCTGTGATTTTTTTCCTTTCATATAAAGGTCACTGTCAACGTCAACAGTTACTTTTACCTCAGAAATTCTCGAATTAACTTTCAAAGATTCAAAGTTAAAGCTAAACAGCCCCATAAATTTTTCATCAACATAATCCTTGGACGAATAGGAGATAACCAAAGCCGTAGATTTTTCGGGATCAACGGTGTATGGCAAATCCATGCTGTATAGATCGCCGGAATTTAAATAATCTACCTTTTTATACACAGCTTTCTGAGAATAATCGTATCCGTAATATGATGCGTAATCAGGATCTTGCCATCTCAAACATATTTTAGGAGAAGAATTATAATCATATTCAGCGCAATATCTAGACCGTTTCTCCTGATAAATAGACATTTCATTAGCGGCTGCATTTGGCAGTTCAAACGAAAATTTTGTTAAAGAAGTTTCTTCGGGATTTTTAATAACCAAACGAGCCAAGACTACGGCCTCGCCATTCCCACGAAAAACAACTTTATACGAATGAATCTGTCCAAACAGCAAGTTACCGGAACCAGAGGGAGAAGGAATTTCGCCCGGGGAATCCCCTGGAGTGATCAAAGCCGCGAAAGACAAAGACCCAGTCAAGGTTACAAATAAAACTGCGGAAAGAATCACCGCGAACAATCTGATAAAAAACTTAGTCATAATTGTAAGGTTAAAGGTAATGACCCCAGCAAAGAGTAGCACGAAACCAAAGGTTCGACAAAACCATAATCCCGACAAAGCGCTTCCCCTACTCCATCGCATACTCCTCCGCCTTCCTCTGTTTCTCAATACTTATAAATTTCATCTGTTCCTTTTTGAAGCTTAATTCAACACGGCCGATAGGACCGTTTCTGTGTTTGCGAATATAAATATCTGTAATGCCGGGGCGCTCGCTGTCCTCCTCATAGTAATCTTCGCGATACATCATCAATACGACATCGGCATCCTGCTCGATTGCGCCGGACTCACGCAGATCCGACAGCTGAGGAATTTTCGACGGCCTCATTTCCACCGCGCGTGACAGCTGTGACAAAGCGATAATTGGAATATTCAAATCGCGCGCAAGTTCCTTCAACGAACGAGAAATCTCCGAAATTTCCTGCACCCTGTTTTGCTGATAAGCATTCCCGCTCCCGCCCGCGGTCATCAACTGCAAATAGTCGATTACCAAAACATCAAGCCCGTTTTCCATTTTCAACCTGCGCGCCTTCGCCTTCAATTCCGGAATAGATCCGCCGACAGAATCATCAATAAAAATTTTCATATTATTGAGCTCATCCATAATATTTCCAATCTTCGCGAAATCGTCATCCGACAAACGCCCTGTGCGAAGCTTCCAGCTATCAACTCCCAATAAACTGCAGAACATTCTCTCGACCAGCTGTTCCTTCGACATTTCCAGCGAAATCACGCCAACGGTAAAACCTTTCTTTGCGACATTTTGCCCTATATTGAGAGCGAGAGCGGTTTTTCCCATAGAAGGTCTTGCGGCGATAACGATCAAATCCGAAGGCTGCAAGCCGGAAAGCATATTGTCCAAATCACGGAAGCCGGTCGGGATCCCACGGTATTTTTCCTTTGCCTCGGGGTCATGAAGATCGGAAATTTTTTCGTAAGTGCTGTTCAAGACATCCTTGATATGCACAAAACGGTCTTTTATATGAACCTGCGAAACTTTAAACAAAGCCTTTTCCGCCTGATCAATCAAATTATCAACCTCATCACCTTCCCTGTACCCAAGCCCCTTTATCGTATCGCCGGCGAGAATAAGTTTTCTCAAAATTGCCTTTTGTTTGACGATACTCGCGTATTGAAAAATGTGAGTGGAAGTGGGAACTTCATTCGCCAATTCGGCCAAATAAGAAACTCCTCCTATGAGCTGAATCTGCCCATTTGCTGTAAGATGATTGCTCAAAGTAACCAAATCAACGGGAACTCTTTTGTCATAAAGAGCGATAACGGCTTCATAAACTATCCTGTGGGCATCATGATAAAAATCATCGCTCTTCAAAAAATCACTTATTTTAATAATCGCATCCTTGTCTATCAAAACAGACCCAAGGACGGACTTCTCAGCCTCGATATTATGCGGCGGAACCAAAAGATGACTCGTAGTAGCCATAATTTTATTGGTATCAAGTTGTTGCCTCTCCACGGCAGCGCGCCATACAACCAGTGTCAGCCTCGACAACAAACACGCTGTAATCCTTAATCTGCCCTTAGTAATAAAACGCCCTCCCCGTGCAACATCCGGCAACATTCCCCACAGGGATCAAAACTATCGCACACACTTCATTTTTTTTCAAAAACTTCTTGTACACAAAAAAAACTTTTATGATACAATCATTTTCCTGCAAGGAAAATGGTTTTTGAGCCCCTGAGTCTAAAAAACAAGAATGAACCCTAAATCACTCGGTAAATTCGGAGAAGACTACGCCTGCGAAGCCATTGCAAAAAAAGGCCACAAAATTTTGGCGCGCAATTTCCATTCAAGAT
>Ga0172375_10001619_pt1 | contig 36044 bp, 14 predicted proteins | sample LakKiv1m_FD_114537 | JGI IMG/M metagenome (GOLD analysis project Ga0172375, IMG submission 114537) | Freshwater microbial communities from Kabuno Bay, South-Kivu, Congo - kab_092012_11.1m | ecosystem: Environmental > Aquatic > Freshwater > Lake | place: Democratic Republic of the Congo... | reverse complement strand
TGATTTGAAGGTGTCATCACCGGGTTGTTCCAGGGTGAATTATTCTTAAATACTGGATTAATGATTTCTTCATCTTTTAAAGCCGCACATGCAGGGAAGGTAACCGAAAAATTCTGAGTTACAGACATTAAATAAGCTTTTCCTGACTGCAATGTGAGCAGCGTTTTAATGTTTACTGCCGGCCAGTATATGTTGGATCCGGCAATTTCTTTGATGACGGTTATTTTACTCAGATTGGCCGCGAAAAGTGTTTCAATCTGCACATTGCAATCGCTGAGGACCGGTATGAGGTTCCAGCCTGCAACGAGATTCAGGGTTTGGGGCGAATAATCACATCCGATTATGGGCAAAATTGCCGGAGCAGTTACCTTGATTTTATATCCTGAAGTTGACCTCCAGTTACCAATTGTATTGATATTTTGCCCCGGCCAATAGGTCTTGGTGAGGTTTTGCATAATGACCAATTTACTGAGAATCGGAGCAGTAAGCGTGGCAACAGCAGCAGTTCCGGTTCGAGGTAAAATATAGCTCGAAATTCCACTCCAGCCTTGTGGAATTTCCAAATTGTGTGTTTTGTATGCAGGCAGAGAAGTAACTATATACCCCGTAAGAGGAGCCCATTTTGGTAATTGGCCTGATTGAATAACCGGATAGGCTAAATATTCATGTTGTGTTTGGGTATAGGAGTATACTTTAAAGTTCATTAATTCAAAAGGACCAAAACCATCCTTTTCTGGAGTGTCAGGATCATTCCCCACAGCAACCACAGATGTATTAGTCGTATCATTCCAAATTTCTGCCCCACCACAATGTAACTGGCCGTCATCTCCAACATAGAATACACCTATCCAATCACCCGCCTGTAAGGGTACACCACAAATATTTGGATTCGCACTTAAGAACACTGAAATAAATGCTGGATTGACTCCGGTATTATGGTTATAATCCCAACCAGGCGGTACGGATGGACCAGTAGGAGTTGCTTCATAATCCTGGTTGACAACATCTGCAGTTAAGTTTACATAATTACGGCTAATGGGGAAAAAAGAATAATCCTCAGAAGTAGGTGCTAAACTTAAGGTGTCGCTACTACAAGGCGTCACTTCGATAACATAATGGCCTTGCGATGTGGTTGTTACCAAATAACCATTTCCAAAATCAATTGGCATGTTTGCAAGTGGAAGGCTGGTATTAGTATTAGTTATTGTACCAGCAATCGTAAACATTTGCGTTGGCGTTCCTACATAATCCTGACCTGGATAATTGACTTTTACACTAATATATGTTTTTTGTGTCGGTGAGAAATTATAAAAATCACAATAATATGGTGTCACCGAGCCTGACCAATTTCTGTCAACAAGTATTGCATAATGCCCTTGTTCGTCAGTTGTGTCGGATACTCCGTTGGAGCATGTCATAATAACCCCGGAAAAAGGAACTTGTGGAGACCCAGAATGAAATACAGTTCCGGATATGGTATATTGTACCAATACTTCGGGAGCCGAAGCATCGATCATGGCAGATACCTCAAAGGTTGATGATTTTAATAAACTGTTATCCGGTTTATCCTTATTGCTGGAGTTTTGATTATTATCAGCGAAAACAAAAACCCAGAAAAAACAAATCAATAGTCCCAGTGTAGATTTCATAACTCACAAGATTAATTTTAGAACATAAAAGTAGCATATTTTTTAAGGAAATCAAACTGCCAGGTAGCACAAAATTAAATATTTATATATTAATAACAAATAATTTCGTGATTTGCCTTTTAAAAATGTCAGAAAACACAAAAAAAGCCGGCAGGAATTCCGCCGGCTTTTTATGAATTATATTCCCTTTAGGGATTATTTCTGTATGACAATTTTTTTAATGATGTTGATTCCTTCGCCATTCAGGTTAAGGTAATAAACACCTTCAGTGTAGTTTTCGAGATCAACAGAAATTGTATTCATCTGATTGATCAGAATATTGTCCTGATTGTAAACCTTAATCCCAATGGCGTTAAAAATACTCATCCGGACAGGTTTTTCATAATTTGAGCGTATTTCGATATTGAACATTCCGCTTGATGGATTCGGGAAAGCATCCACAGACCAGTTATCTGTTACTTCCTGGATTCCGGTACAATCGTCAAACTGGATTGATATTTCATCTGTATTCGAGCAAGTTTCCGGGCTTGTTACTTCGACAGAAAATGTGCCAACACCGATGCCGATACCTGTTGTATCCACAACAATTGTTTGAGTTGTTTCACCGGTCGACCAAAGGTAAGTTGAACCAGTATTTCCGGCATCAAGGGTAACGGTCCAGTTGGCACAAACTGTCATATCGGGGCCAAGATCAACAAAAGGTAGCGGATTGATCATCACATCCAGGTTATCCGACATCTGGCCATCTCCACAAGCATTCTTTCCTGCAACCGAAATCATTGCCTGACCGGTGAAAGCTTCTGCCCAGGTTACCGTTGCGGTTAGTCCGATACCTTCGATAATTCCGGCTTCAACCGGTAACAGTTGCCATACATAACTTTGCGAACCAGTTGATCCGGCAGTACTGTAAACAGTCTGATAAACTCCGAAGCACAGGGAAGTCTCTCCTTGTGGCAATGCCGGTTGTAAAGGAATATCAAAAACAGTAACCGTTGCTTGCTGTGAAATTGTATTTTCACCATCATTTACTTCAACAATGTAAGCCGTGGTAACGAGTGGAGAAACTACAGGATTTTGTTCGGTTGATGTGAATCCCGGAGGATCAGAAGTCCATGAGAAAGTATAATTCCCGGTTCCGCCACCAACTATAGCTACCAATTGTGAGGATGTACCCAGACATATGTCGGCAGGATTAGCAATAATCTGAAGTGCCAATGGCAAAGTACCACCAACAATGAGGGTTATGGGGACATCTACAACAGGCATAAGCGGATCATTGGTTTCAACCTTAACATTTCCATAAAATGTTCCGGCAGTTAGATCCTGAGAATCGAAAGTCACGGCAATTGCATTTGATGTACCGGCAGCAATGGTATCAGTCAGTCTGTCAACAAACATCCATCCTGAAACGCTGATTGTATAATCTTCAATTTCACCATAAGATGCGCTGCCACAAGGTGTTGGGGCAGTACTGTATGTCATACGAACCCTCATACGGTGTTCGCCGCTTGGCGTACCGTCGGGAACTGTGATTGATCCGGTGAAGGTGTGTCCGGTTCCGCCAACATTCGTCAGTTGAATTTCTTCACTGCCTGTATCAAAAGTAAAATCATCATTCCAGTCTACCCAAACATAAACAATATCGCTGGCCCAGTCGTTACCGTTGGTAACGGTAATGTTTTGGGATGCACCAACTTCCATAAAGGCAATCTGGCTGGTATAATCGGCCACACCACCCTGCCAGCCACTACTATTATTGATTTCGCCAAAGGATACGTTAGCAATAAATTCATCTTCAGTTGTAGTAGAAGCTGTACAGTAATCTCTTCCTTTGGTAGGTACTGTAGAAGAACTGATTGAATAAATTAATGGCAACTGACCTACATTCTCAACATTAAAATACCGGGTTGATGTGCTATTAAGATCCAAATTCTCGACAATTTCTGCCGGATCAACTGCTACATGAGGATCGCCCCATTGAACAGTAGCATTCGGACCTGAAGATTCACCTGTTACATGCATGGCAGTGACTTTGTATTTGTAAACACCATAATCAGGCAGGTTGTCGGTATAAAATAAATCGGTAGTGGTTCCAATCTGGAAGTTATCACGATAAATAATAAAGTATTGGAAATCCGGAACCATTTCAAAACTCCAGTTAAGCTGGGCTTCACCGGTTTCGAAGGTAACCCCTCCAATAAGGTTGGTTGGTCTTGGCAGACTGTTTGTCTCGTAAGGTGAAGTGTAAGTCATTACATGACCCGACCTGTTGTCGCACCATACCGGATAAACTTTTCCGCCACGGGCTGAGATGCCCAGGTAGTCACCCATGTAACTGCCGGCTAATCCCGGTATAGGTGTTGGCGTAAAACTAACATCACTAACTTTGAAATCTTCCCATGTGTCGCCACTATCGAATGAATTGGCGCAATAAACCTCACATTGTGATCCGCCTACGTTGCGGTCGTCATAAAAAATTACGCTGAGTGCACCCGTTTCAGGGTCACAGGTAATCCATGGGAAATATTGTGTATTAACCTCACCAACAGGATCCTGATTTACACGAATTGGGGCTGACCATGTTGCCCCCTGGTCTTCTGAACGTTTCATGTAAATTTCCCTGTCGCTGCCTGAATTGATTCCGGGAACGCCAATATTGGTCCAGACAATGTAAAGGTTACCATTGCTCAGATCACAAGCTGCTGAAGGGAATGAATTTACCCTTTGATTTTTAGAAACTCCTGAAGTCCGGATACCTTTAATGTTGGTAATAATTCGGGTGGCTGGCGGGAAGGTAACTCCACCATCCAACGATTTTGCCATTCCAATGGCTGTTTCATCAGTTGGCCAACCGTCATAAATCGTAAAAAATACATATACTTCACCATTCGGTCCTGTCTGAATATTTACTCCCTGGCAATGGCTGCCTGCATTTACGGCCTGGCTTACGTTTTTGTGTGCTGAATACGTTAAACCATTATCGGTCGAACGAACAAACTCAATATCGGAATCATTTGCATTTCCAAACCCTGTCCAGGCATCGTAAACATTACCTTCGTAAGGGCTTGTAGGACTGTTATCGATCCAAAGGTGGTTTTTGTCGAGCATTCCGCCGCCACCCGGAGGTGTTCCGGCCTGAACCGATGTCCAGGTTGTTCCGTTATCGGAGTAAGCTACGCCTTGCCCATAATTGTTATGAATAAAACCAACATATTGTCTTCCACCCAGACCGATGGCAGTAGCAGGGTCACCTGAATTGCCCCCACCTGCGCCCTGTACTGATCCTCCCCATGTTAGACCAAAATCATACGAAAAAAAGTAGTTTGCGCCATAAAGGTTGCCTACCGGATTCTGGGTTGAGTTGTTTGATTGCAAAACATGATCAATATTATCCGGATCAACAAAAACTGAATTCTCGCTCTGAGTCGAGTTTTCGGTAGTAACCGGTACATCGGGAGAATCGTCCCTTACAACGCTTTTTGCATTGATCCGGCTTGATTTGTAAACCCCTTTTGGTACTTCAATATCAGGGTTATAAGGAGTTAATCCAAGTTCGGCAGCTTTATTCCAGTATCCCATATTATCGATACGGGTGTCGAGTACTTCGAAGGGTTTATAAACGCCATTCTGATAAAGTTGCTTGCGTGGCGGCTTTTCCCTGGTCTGGGCAGTCAATTCCCCGATGGCAAAAACCAGCATTAAAGCGAAAAGTAAAATTGTCGATTTTTTCATGAGTAAAATTTTAATTGTTTAATGATTTGTGTTAGTCCTATTTGATTTTGAAAAATTGCAATGATTTTTACAGAACCGCAAAATTACTATTTTTTAATAATTTAGATCATCTCCAAATTGAAAAATGATATTCTTAACAAGATTTAAATAACAGAAATAGAAATCAAGCGCTTACCTCTGGATAATTATCTTTTTAAGTTCTGTTCCTGATTTAGATTCTAAGCTAATAAAATATCTTCCTTCATTAAGTGGTGAAATATCCATTTTCAACTCTGCTCCCGAAATCCCCTCAAAATTTTTCGTAATAACAGATTCACCCAGGACATTAAATATCCTCACCATCAAATTCTGAGAGCCGGTATTCCTGGATTGCAATACCAGGATATCGTTTGCGGGATTCGGATAAATTGCATATCCTGATGCCGGGTTTTGATCAATTCCTGTACAATCCTGAATGTCAACTGCAAAATCATTTGAATAATCCCCGTAACCGCATTCGTTGAGACCCCTGACACGGATTAAACCGAAGTCAAAATAGGTGTCCGACCAGGTAATTGTAACCAATGTATCCGATTCCTGAACCATTGTTCCTGCTTCAGCAGGTTCAAGAATCCACTCGTAACTATTGGCATGTTGTATTGGTGGGCAATGATAGGAGCTAACCCAACCGCCACAGACCAGAAAATCGCCTGTTACACCATACCCAGTTTCAGGCAATGGATTAATGGTCAAAGTAAGATTATCGCTGTCGGAAGTTCCGCCTGAACCATATGCAGTAAGTGTTAATATAGCAGTTCCGGTAGTAATATCCTGTACTCCGGGTGTATAAACTGGATTTAAAATAGCCACATCCGAAAAAGTACCATCCCCTGAAGTTGTCCAGGTGACCGAATTATAAAATGTTGCATTTCCCTGGCAGACAAAAGTTGTGTTTTCGCAGATATCTCCATCAGCACCTGCAAGCGCATTAACTGTAGCTGTTGGAGGGAAAGTAATGAAATCGATCCATCCACAATCGCTTCCGCCTATTGTATTCTGATCCTTATCATAAACCCATTTAAAGGTATGGTTTCCTGCCGGAACGTTGTATGAAACCTCTGTCCAGTCCATATTGCCGGACCATTGATCTTTCATGGTATTATCGATATAAAACTGAAGAAAATCATAGGTCGCTTCAGATGAAACCTTCCTGTAAAAACTTATTGTACCGGCACTTACCGTTTCCATGGTAATCGAAAGGGAAGTCAGCTGATTATCTCCAATGGCACCCGATCGGGCTGAATATGCTCCGTCCCAGGCGGTTGAATTATCAATGGTCCAGTTGGCATTGCCACCAAAAGTCCACCCCAGGTTAAAAGTTCCAGATTCAAAACTTACGGCAGTTGAATAGGTGAGTTGGAAATTAACCACATTGTTTTGAGGTGTCACTGTAACATCCTGGATAAGGGTAGCGTAATCCAACGCATAAACTTTAAAGGAATATGCGTTTTCATAAAGTTCGGGGATCACATATTCGCCTGCTTCGTTGGTGTAAACCGGATCAACAGGAGCGTCCAAAACCTGAACCATTGCCCCGGAAATCGGATTCCCATTATCGGCATCTGTTACTGTTCCTGTTACAGCAATAATTTGCCCTGGTACCAGGGCCACATCCAGTGTGGTCTGACCATTGCTGTTTATTGCAACATTATTGAATGTTTGAGAAATGTAACCATAAGCCGAAAAAGTCACCGTATAATTTCCATTCATCAACAACCTGTAATAGGTACCAAAATCCTGGTTGCTTTTGTAAGGATCGCGTGGCTGTCCGGTATTATCAATACCATCAATATAAATTTCGGCAACAACCGGGTCGCCTGTAGTTGCATTTGTAATATGGCCGGTGAGTGTGGATTTATTTACTCTGTTGAGTAAAATCATCGCAGCATTGAGATTGTCTTCAGAAATCTGATAAACAATGTTGGCCGGTGGGATGAATTCCTGTCCCATTTCGATGGTATAACCAAAAGTACCATATTTTCCATAAGCATAGTCATCGGTGCCACCTGCTGCCGGATAGAGTTGCCAGGAAGCCTGTGGTGTGTAATGTCCTCCCGTAAGCCCGGGAATTGCATTCCCCATCGCAGTCCCAAGGTCAGCAAGTGCAGCCTGATCGGGAGCATAAATATTGCTGGAATATCCAAAAGGCCAGAGTACGAGTTCGCTGTAGGTATGGTATGAAATTCCTGCAACAAACTGATGTGCGCCCAATAGATCACCAATACTTTGTATTTCTGGTTCCGACATCGGTGAGGGCCCGCAATAGGTTTCATCGGATGGGTCAGAACTTGCGCCTTCGCCTCCCCATCCCCATGCATAATTCCTGTTTAAGTCAACCCCATCAGGATAGTACCAGTTGCCTGGTGTTATCGAACCATTTCCATCGTTATCCCTGATATTTTTGCGCCAGTCGGTGTTGATCTGATTTAAAACAATTTCATGACCATCCGGATTAACCATTGGTACAAACCATATCTGTTTTGAATTGATGTTGGCTGTAACTTCAGGGTTGGTTTCATAATTATCCAATAAGTAATTTAAAACATAAAAACATACTTCGGTTCCGAGTGGTTCACGGGCATGGTGTGCCCCAAAATAGTATATGGAAGGTTCATCTTCTTCTGCTTCAACATTATCTGACAATTTCAATGCCCAGATACTGTGCTGATAATTGGCGTAATTGTTATTTCCGCCATCAAAATATTGTTTCCCACGACTGTCGCCAATGTCGTAAAGTTTACAAATGTCAGGATGATCTGCTGCAATTTGCTGTAATTCAGTTAATGCTTCATCATATGTGCGGTATCCGTTAATGTCGTCAACATTACCCAGGTTGGCAGCCATTTCGGCTGAAGTTTTAATGATACTGGCATGATATCCTTCAGAAAGCACTTTTTGGTACCCTTCCTCAGATACCACTAGGTCGAGGAACACGCCGGGTTTATAAGCCGCAATGTCGTATCCTTGTTTGGAAAAGACGCTTACAAATGCGGGGTCAGGATTTTCGATCCTGATGATCAATTTCTGCTGTGCAAAAAGAATTGTTGTAAAGATGAACATCAACGAGAAAAGGAAAAATTTCTTCATTTTTTTAAGCTTTATTTTGAATATTTCACACACAAAGGGAAAAGCCTCCAATTTTTTGTTTTTGGAAACTTTCCCCCTTAGACTATTAAATTTCTAAATGGTTTACTGCTGAATGATAATTTTCTGAATAAAATTACCTGTCCCGTTTTCAATTTTAAGGTAATACACGCCCTCAGCAAGATCCATGAGGTTAATGCCGATTAAGCTACCGGAAGAATGTGGTCCGGTTATTTTGGAAAAAACCTTAATTCCCATCAGGTTAATGACTGAAATGTTCAGTTTTTTGTCGATATTCTGATTAACTTCTAAAGTAATATTACCATTTCCAGGATTTGGGAATATGGAGAATGCTTGATTCGCGTTCAGATCTAAAATACCTGTACAATTCTGGATAAGCACGTCATAATTTCCCGACCATGCACCTGTTCCGCAATCATTAACGCCACGAACTTTCAAGGTAGCGGTTCCGGTCCAGCTATCGCTCCAGGTAACCGTACATCCGTTTGAAGATATATCCATTGTTCCGGCCGTGACAGGTTCAACAACCCATTCGTAGGTTGTGGCTTCAGCTATTGCCGGAACTTCGTACAACTGAACCTGCTCCTGGCAAACAATATCATCTCCTGTTATATTTCCGGCGGCATCCGGGAAAGGCAGGACTGTAATTTCAAGGACATCTGACCATGTACTTTCTCCACATGCATTTGATGTTTTTACTTTCAGTGATGCAATTCCCGAATATGTTGCAGACCAGTTTACAACGGCTAACGGTCCGTTTGGAACGATAACTCCGGCGAGAGCAGGGCTAAGATCCCAAATCCAGCCTGTAACATTGGTCGGTCCACCTGATGTATAGGTTCCATCAGGGCTATCCTGGCAGATTTGAATGTCACCGGCAGGTTGATTTGGCACTCCGGGTTGTTCCATTACGATAAGATATTCGAGAAAACTAATAGTATTTGAATTTACACCATCGGAAACGGTGAGCGTAACCCCCATATTTCCTGCTGAATTGTATGTAACCACCGGATTTTGCAAGGTAGAGGTTGAAGGCGTCCCTTGCGGGAATTCCCATGACCAGCTTGTGATGTTTCCTGTCGAATTATCATAAAAATGAACCTGTCCTCCGGCGCAAAGTTCGGTTACATCTGAGGTGAAATCCGCCGTTAAAGTACTACCACCAACTGCTACGGTGTAGTCTTCAATTTCGCCATAGCTTGCCGAACCACATGGTGTAGGCGCAGTGCTGTATGTCATCCTGATCCGCATCCTGTAATTTCCGTTTGGTGTTCCGGCAGGTGTGGCAATATTTCCTGTAAAAGATGCGCCTGTACCGCCTACATTGGTAAGTGTAAAGGTTTCGTTGGCTATGTTACCAAGTTCAAAATCATTGTTCCAGTCCACCCATACAGTTACATAATCACTTGCCCAGGCATTTCCGTTAGTAATTGTAATTGGGACAGAATTTCCAGGATCGATGCTGACGGAAAGATCGGTATAGTTGGCAACCCCTCCCTGCCAGCCACTGGAATTGTCGATTTCGCCACACACAACCCTCGAAATGTATTCGTCTTCGGTATTGGTGGATGCTTCGCAATAATCCGGAAAAACTACCGGGATCGATTTGGTTGAGGTGGTAACATTTGTTCCTTCATACGTAAGAACAAGCATAGCCGAATGTCCGGCAGGTGCACCTGATGCTGCAGAAACTGAATAAGTGGCGGTCGCAGATCCATTAACAGCAATGTTTCCGAATGACTGTGCTGATGTTGTAACAACTGTTACATAAGGATCGCTACAGGCTAAAGTGCCAGAAATGTCGAGTGCATTTTCAGAACCCACATTTTTAAGCGTAATAATGAAATCGGCAGTTTCGCCAGGTTCCAGAATTCCGTTATTATTTCCATTCGAATCGTCAACAACATAGCCATCCATAATGATGTAAGGGCCGGTAACGGAACTTAGTGCCTGGATGGCATCGAGGTCAAAACCGGCATCGGCGACATTTGCACTGCCATCGCCATCATCCACAACTTTAAAATACCTTGCTTCTGAAATTGTACAATTCTCGAAACTGAATTCTGAAGTAGCCATTCCCGTTCCCATTGTGTACCAGGAGCCATCCATAGAAGTTCCTGCATAAAGGGTATATCCTTCGGGTGAGGCATCTCCTTCAAAAACCATTAAATCAGGACCGGCACCATCGAAAATAATTTCCTGCATGTCAACGATAATCCAGCCATTTTTGCCAAGGGAATAATTCAAATTGTCGGGCTGCCCGATTACATTCCAGGTTGCACCTTCATCGGCAAAATTATTACCAGGAATCTGGCAGGCAATTACCTTGTAAATTCCCTGATGGTCTTCAGGGGTTAACTGAATGTCGGTCACAGTGGCACTGTTTGCCGTAACCACAACATTGTTAATAACCTTGGTCTGATATCCGTTTGCCTTGATTGTGAGGCTGTAAGTTCCCGGTAAAACATACTTATGGTAATCGCCTACTTCGGGATCGGTGTATGAGGGCAGGAAACTGTTCACAAAAACAGTTGCTGCAACAGCCTGGCCGTTGGTAGCATCGGTTATGGTTCCCGAGAGTCCGTATCCCGAATATTCGATCAGCATCAGCATCGCAGGCTTGTTGTAATTGTAATAGGTCATGATTTGAGAGGCAGGTGGTTGTTTGTCCATCGAAATTTCGATCGACCAGCTTACCGAACCCTGAATGGCATAAGCCGCATCCTTTGTACTTCCATTAATGGCGTACATTCCGGTGTATCCTGGTTCATGCGGAATATTGGAGTAACCCGAGGTACTTGAATACAAGGCCGCCAATTGTCCGATGGGGCCGTCATCCGGACAAAGATTTGGGCGGTAACTCCAGGGGTACGAAACGAACTCGGTTCCACTATGATATGAGGTATAGACCACAAACTGATTTGCAAGTAAAGCATCACGTAATACCCTCGTTTCGACCTGTGACCAGGATCCCACGCTCTCGGTATCCCACATATAGCCACAGTCGCGATTTAGGTCCTGGCCATTATTGTTGTAACGGGTCATCCCCTCTCTTCCATCCGGGTTAACCATAAGGTAGAGCCAGATTTCCCGATCATTCACCAGATTGGTTATCTGAGTATTGGTTCCATAACCAAGGCACAGGTCGCGGGCAAAACGAATGATGTTTTCGGAACCTCCGATTTCATCTCCATGAATCCCTCCGTCAAAAAATAATTCAGCCTCATTTTCATCAACAGCTACATTGTCGCTGATTTTGAGAGCCGCTAACTGCCTGCCACCCATCGAATACCCCATAATCTGTTTCTGGCAGATACCAGGAAAATTTGTAACAAGGCTATCTGCCAGATTGATAATTTGCTGGTAAGAATGATAGGCATCGTCGGTTTGCCAGAAATTTTTAAAATGCTCATTCAGGTTTTCAATCTGAACTTCGTATTTGAACCCGGCATTTTTCAATATTTCCAATTCATTTGGAACCACATACAAAATCGCATAATCCCGGTAAATATCACCGGCAAATTTAAGATTATGAAGTTGTTGCGACGTTTCTTTTGTAAGCAAAGGTACTTTGACTTCCATTTCGCCGGTGCGCCATCCCTGCGTAAAAGCAGCAGAAACGAAAAAGACTGCAACGAGTAAGAGTAAGAGTTTTTTCATAGTAGCAGTAATAAATTTAGTGTGGTTATAATATGTCCTTTATTTTGTTTCACGTGAATCGCCAAACCAGTAGAATGAGATTCAAAATTTGAATAATTTCCATTCGCATCATTAAGAATTTGCGAAAGTATATTTTTTTGATGAAACCGAATGTTTGGTTTTTTTACCAAAAGTGATGAACCAGGAGCCGGAAAAAGCTAAAGCTGACATATTAAATTAAGCTGGACTCCAGGATGCTTTTCGTTATTTTATTGTAAAGATCATTGGGTTTGAAGGGTTTGGAAATAAAATCGTTCATCCCCGATTCGAAAACTTTCTGTTTATCTTCGGCAAGCGCAGCGGCAGTTAAGGCAATAATAGGAATCTTTTTATCAATTTTTCTGATTCCGGCAGCGGATTCAAAGCCATCCATTTCGGGCATGTGCAGATCCATCAGAATAAGGTGAAATTTACCGGGGGCGAACATTTCCACGGCTTCCCTGCCATTTTTGGCAACAGTAACTTCAATATCCCATTTTTTGAGAATCTGATCGGCAATTTTAATATTGATGAGGTTATCTTCGACTAACAAAATTTTATACCCCTTCAAACTGGGCAACTTATTATCGGTTGCCACAACAATCGAAGTATCTTTTACATTCTGGCTTACATCGAAAACCAGACGGAATGAAAATTCCGAACCGACTCCAAGCCTGCTTTGTACGAGTATGCGGCTGCCCATCAATTCGAGCAATTTCTTTGTGATCGACAGACCAAGCCCGGTACCCCCATATCTTCGGGTCGTATTAGAGCTGCCCTGGCTGAATGTTTCAAATATTGTTTCGAGTTTTTTTGGTGAAATTCCAATGCCTGTATCCTTGATACGGAAGGTAATTTCGAGTTGGTTGCCAGGGCGTACTCTCCTTGACAAGATGATATTTACTTCGCCTTTTTCGGTAAATTTAAGCGCATTACCAACAAGGTTAATGATAATCTGAGAAATTCTGGTCGGGTCACCAATTAATAAATCGGGTATGGTTTCGTCGTATTGAAGATTAAGTGCGATGCCTTTTGCACTGGCTGCCGGATCGAAACTTGATTTTATGTTTTTGGCCATTTCCTTAAGATCGAAATCGATTCTTTCAAAATCAATTTTGCCGGCTTCAATTTTGTTAAAATCAAGGATGTCGTTGATAAGCATCAGAAGGTTTTCGGCAGAAAACTTCAACGTATTGATCCTGTCAAGCTGATCAGACCTGGGGTCTTCCATCAGCAAAATATTGGTCATTCCAATCACCGCATTCATCGGGGTTCTGATTTCGTGGGACATGGTCGAAAGAAACTCAGCCTTTGCCTTTGATGACCTTTCGGCTTCTTCTTTGGCAATGGTTAGCAATTCGTTTTTGGCTTCAATTTCGCGGGTTTTACGCTCAAGCTCTGAAGTACGTTCGCTTACCAGAATATTTAATTTCCCCTTTTCCTGTTCCAGGCGCCGGCTACGCCATTTCGCCGATAAGTAAACAAACAAAGCGATAAGTGTTACCAGGATTGTCCATGCCCACCACGACTGGTACCAAACCGTGTAAATCTGGAATTTGTAGGTGAGTGGCTCACTCCACAGGTAGTTGCCATGTTGTTTTGCCTGAATGATCAACCGATAATCACCGGTTTCAAAATCGGTGTAGATTAACTCGTTTTTCCCCGTAATATAACGCCAGTCGTTTTCTTTACCCTCCAGCATTACTTTGTACCGGATTCCATCCGTAGGAAAATCAGGACTGATGAAACTAAATCCCAAATAGGCAAAATTATCGAAACGATTTCTGTGTAAGTTTTTTAGAGGTACTCCCTTTTCGGTTATCGACAGGAAAACAGGTTTTGGCATTTTATCCGGCAGTGCATTATTAAAGGTGTAGGATATGCCGGCCAGTGTTCCGACCCATACCCGGTTCCTTGCATCACCGGCGATACAACGGTAGCTGATGGTTTTAGAAGGCAAACCATCCATGTGATCGAAAGTAACAATATTATTTCCATCATAGTTGCTGATTCCATTGCTTGTGGCAAACCAGATTTTACTTTCCTTGTCCACCATCACCGCCTTAATATCTTCGTTGGTAAGGTTTTCCAGGTCTATCCGCTCAATGTCATTTCCGCGTCTTCTCAATAACCCGTGATTACTCGCAACCCATAATAAACCTCCTTTATCAAAATCGAGATCATTAATAATCAATGACCCATTGTAATCAAAAGGCAAGGGTTTACTCAGGTTAATGAATTTTTCCTCTTCGGGATTAAAATAATAGAGATAATTGTCGTTTCCGTTGCCCCCCAGAAAAATATAGTCGATGGGCGAACTATTGATAAAATTTATGCGCGACAAGAGACCGGATTCCTTGCCGAATTTGGTTATTGTCCCATCTGCTGAAATCCTGAGGACTCCATTAAGCTCATCCTGACAAACCCAAATATTTCCTTTTTTATCAAAAGTCACCTCATAAATTGAACTTCCATAGCTGCTCAAATCAATTGATCGGATGACCATCCCATCCTTAACCTGTCGCAGATTTGCCTTGTTATCGGTAATCCAGATACTGTTTTTGTCCGGAAGAATCCGTAAAAGCAGACTGCCTGTCGAATTATAAACTACTTTGGGTAAAAGAGTGTTCTGATCGATGACAAATACTGAATTGCCATCTGTGAATAAAATTTGATTCGTTTCTTCGTCAAAAACCAAATCCTGAATATACTCATGGGTAAGGTTATTGAAGGTGGACTGGAACATCATTTTTTGCATGATAACCAAGCCATTATCGGTTGCAATTATTAAGTCGCGTCCATTTAAGATAATCTGGTTAATGCCGCCATTGATGTTCAGGTCGTTGATTTTCGCAAATTCGAAGTTGCTGCCCGCATATTTCACATGATACAAACCCTTCGACCAGCTTCCAACAAATAAAGTACTGTCGGGATACATCAAAAATGCGGAAGCGTCAATATCGGGATCGATAATTCGATAGGCTTCGGGGAAATGTTCCGGGCTAAGGGTAAGTTCACCAATCTGGTTGTTGGCACCAACGAGTACTTTGCTTTTGCCGAAGGGCAGCACAGCGCTTACATTTAGCAGGGATACATCTAATTCGAGGTATTCCAATTTGTCCTGTTGAGCATTGTACCAATACAATTTCCCGGTCTGAGATATTGTATAAAAATTTCCATATCCATCTTCGAAAAAAGAAAATGAGCGGCTATAACTCGAAGAAGTGTTATCGATGCCTAAAAAATACTTGGTAAGTTTATCGTTCTTATATTTATAAACCGACGTATTATCTGAAAACCAGATGTTGCTTCTTTTATCTTCATAAAGTTGTTTTGGATAATACAGCAAACTGTCTGATTCGTGAATTGAACCTTGCCTGATTGTCCTGATTTGGGAATGATCAATCCCATAACCGATCCCGCAAAAACCCATATCTGTCGTAAAAAAGAGCCTGCCATCTTTTGTGCACAATATCGATTTGATGTATTTTGAATCCTGTTCATCAGCAAATTCAACAAACTCGACGCCATTGTAACGGATGACTCCACCATCTGATGCAATCCAGATGAATCCCACAGAATCGACGGTGATGGATTTTACCAATTCGTTTTGAAGTCCGTTTTCCATCGTATAGGTCTTAAAGCGATATTCCTGCCCGGTTAATCTGGTAGAAAAACCTAAAACTACCAAAAGAAATACCAAAACAGTCCATGGAATAGGTGCTCCAAAGAATACAGATTTTAAACACGTATTTTGCAATAATTTCATTGAGAAACCTTCTGGCAATCGATAATTTTGCACCTTCAAAATTAAACCATTATTTTAAGGTACAGTTAAATTGATTACAAATATTTAAACCACAAAAAAAATACCGGAATTTCTCCCGGTACCTTTACCCGATTATTATCATTGAATTAACCGCAATTGAAGTAAGCTTTAACAAGCTCCATAATTGCATTGCTATCGTTAGTGATTTCGGCCCGCAACGTTTTATCTTTATAATTCTTCAACTTAAGAACTATATTGTCAATTAATCCCTGAGGAAACACATTTAGTGCAGTATAAAAATCGCTTTGCTGCTCCAGATATTCAGCTGATTCCCAGCAGGATGACGGAAGCTGACGCAGATTTTTTGATTTTTGAACATGCTTCTCTGCAAAAATATTCACATCAATATACGTTTTTTCAGCATAATCCAGTCCGTTTTGCATCGTCAAACCATGCCGTGCAGCTACTGTGAGGCCGGCCAACAGGAGATAAATATCGGCTGAGCCATCGGGACTCCTAAACTCAACAGTCTGGCGCTCGTCGAAGGTACCTTTATAAGGTTTTTCGTTGGGGTTGGCATGCAAATACATATTTTTATTACCTACCCATCCCAACGGCACTCTTACCAAAACCGAGCGGTTGCGGTCGCCCCAGCAAATATTTGTGGGGGCTTCCTGGTGAGGCACCAACCTGAAATATGATGTTGGAATTGTATTACCGAAAGCAGTAAGCGATGGGGCCAGTTCGAGATAACCTGCAATTGTCTTTTTTGCTGTATCACTCAGTTGTCCATTTTCTACCATCCTGTTTTCATCATTCTTCATAAGCCTGGTATGAATATGGAGGCCACTACCCGCCTTACCTACCGTAATCTTAGGCGCAAAAGTTATAGTAACTTTGTATTTCAGCGCAAGGGTTCTCAAAATCCATTTTGCAATCATTAACTGATCTGCGGCATCTTCGATGGGTGATGGGGCAAATTCCAGCTCGTTTTGCTCGAACTCCATATTGCCGAAGGTAAAATTACCTACTTCGCAATGTCCGTATTTTAAATTTCCACCCGACTGGGCAATTGCCAGCATTGCTTCACGCCTGAAATTTTCCCATTTTGTAAAAGGTGATGATTCATGGTACCCGCGCTGATCAACCGCTTCGAAAAGCGCCTGCTTTTCGCTGATGATATAATATTCGAGTTCTCCCATCACGTGAAACGAATACCCTGTTTCTTCCTTAAGCGCTTTGTGCGCTTTCTGCAAAATGTATTCGGGCGAACTTTCGAGCGGATTGCCATCCTTATTAAAATAGGAACAAAGAATATCAAGTGCAGGAATTTCGGAGAATGGATTTACAAAGGTAGTCCGATAGCGAGGCACCACGTAAAGGTCGCTTGAACCGGCCTCGATGTGCGAAAATAAGCTTGACCCATCAACCCTTTCTCCCAAAGTAAGGATATCTTCGAGATGTTTCCGGCTGTTAATTACGAAACTAAGTGTTTTTAACCTGCCGTCTTCTCCGGGATACCTGAAATTTATCATTTCAATATTATGATCCTCGGCATAAAGTATTAAATCGTCTTTTGTAAAAAATTCGGGTGCCTTGTTCAGGTATTGAACCAATGGATTAGGGTTCATCAAAATTTTGTTCTTTGCATCCATAAAACAGCTTGCTTTTAAATGGGCGGCAAACTTAAACATTCCTTTCGAAATACTGATCTGATTTGTTATTAAGATAACAAAAGATTTGAAAATTAGCATTATGCAGATCATTGCTTATCTAAAACCTCTCAAAATAGGTGAAAAACGACCGTCCATCCAAATCACTTCAAGTAAAAATATTTAGCTTTGCCAGGCTGAGATTCTTACAATTATCAACCGCTTTAATTTTGATAAAAATGCAAAAATTATTATTACTTGGAGATGAGGCCATCGCTCAGGCTGCAATTGATGCAGGCTTGTCGGGTATTTTTGCCTATCCGGGTACACCTTCTACCGAAATCACCGAATACGTTCAACATTCAGTCCAGGCCAGGGAAAAACAGATCAGATCGGCATGGTCGGCAAATGAAAAAACCGCTATGGAATCCGCTCTCGGTGTTTCATATGTTGGTAAAAGAGCTATGGTTTGCATGAAACATGTGGGTTTAAATGTAGCAGCCGATGCATTTGTAAATTCAGCAATGACCGGTGCCAATGGCGGATTAATTGTCGTTTCTGCAGATGATCCATCAATGCACTCGTCCCAAAATGAGCAGGATTCGAGGTTTTATGGCAAATTTGCGATGATCCCGACTTTTGAGCCATCAAATCAGCAGGAAGCCTATGATATGGTTTTTTATGGTTTCGAATTATCAGAAAAACTTGGAACCCCGGTTTTGTTCCGGATGACCACCAGATTGGCCCATTCGAGAGCTGCGGTGATTCGCCGTTCCGAATTACCCCAGAATGAACTCCGGCTTCCGGTGGATTTAAAACAGTTTATTTTATTGCCTGCTATTGCCCGGAAAAGGTACAAAGGATTGCTCAAAAACCAGGCACTCTTTATCGATGCTTCTGAAAATTCCGGATTTAATGCCTATTTAGATGGAGCGGATAAATCGCTGGGAATTATCGCCTGCGGTATTGCCTATAATTACCTCATCGAAAATTATCCCGACCGTGTGATCCCACATCCGGTTATCAAAATTTCGCAATATCCCGCTCCGCGCAACATGATCGAAAAATTGATAGGTGAGTGTAAAGAAGTCCTGCTGCTCGAAGAAGGCGCACCACTTATCGAAGAACTTCTTAAAGGAATACTCTCGAGAAACCTGCACATCAAAGGTCGGCTTGACGGCACGATCCCCAGGGACGGCGAACTCAATCCAAACATTATTGCAGCAGCGCTTGGCCTCGAAAATTCACGTGGCCCTGAAATCCCTGATATTGTGGTTGCACGTCCACCTTCGCTATGTATCGGTTGTTCACACCGCGATACCTATAATGCATTGGGAGAAGCGCTGAGTCATTATTCGAAGGGACGTGTTTTTTCGGATATCGGCTGTTATACGCTTGGCGCTTTAGAACCTTTCAATGCGATTAATTCGTGTGTGGATATGGGTGCTTCGATTACCATGGCAAAAGGCGCCGCTGATGTTGGATTTGTTCCTGCGATAGCCGTTATCGGCGATTCAACCTTTACCCATTCTGGTATGACAGGCTTATTGGATGCCGTGAACGACAACAGTCCCATTACAGTAATTATCGCTGACAATTCGACCACCGGCATGACGGGTGGCCAAAAATCTGCCGCGACAGGCAAAATCGAGGCAATTTGCCTGGGTATCGGTGTAAATGAAGCGCACATCAGGGTAATCAAGCCTTTAAAGAAATTCCACGAAGAAAATGTTAACATTATCCTGGAAGAGTTAAAATACCCGGGTGTTTCGGTAATCATCCCAAGGCGTGAGTGCATACAGACGCTTAATAAAAAAATGCGGGACAAAGCCAGGGAAAAGGAATTGATTAAGGAAGCTGAATGACCGAAGACTGGAAATATGGAATGACGGGAATTCCTTAATTCCAATTTTCCAATGATTAAGGCTTGAAAATTTTTTAACACATTTCGAAGAACACTAATATTCTACTGATGAAAAAAGATATTATTCTTGCCGGTGTCGGAGGACAAGGGATCCTCTCAATTGCTGCAACCATCGGATGGGCGGCTGTGGAAGCCGGATTATATTTAAAACAGGCCGAGGTTCACGGAATGAGCCAGCGTGGCGGCGATGTTCAGTCAAATTTAAGATTGTCGGATAAGGATATTGCCTCCGACCTCATCCCTTTCGGGAAAGCCGACATGATTCTCTCCGTGGAGCCTTTGGAGTCGCTCAGATACTTACCCATGTTATCGCCGAAAGGCTGGCTAATCACCAATACCGCTCCTTTTATCAATATTCCCAATTATCCGGAAATGACAGCAATTCTTGCCGAAATTGAAAAACTTCCGTTTTTTGTTTCCCTCGATGCCGACCGGATTGCAAAAGAGATCGGCTCTGCACGTTCGGCAAATATGGTTATGCTCGGTGCCGCATCTCCTTTTCTCGACATCGATTACCATTTTCTCGAAAATGCAATTGCCAAATTATTTGGGAAAAAAGGTGCAAATGTGATCGAATTAAATCTGGAAGCCATGAAAGCCGGTCGAAAAGTAGCGGAAGAAAAAATTGGTTAACCTTTACAATTCATTCCTTTTGAAAATCAAAGCAGGTATAATCCTGCTTTTATTATTATCAGTTAACAAATATTCAACAATCGAAATATAGCAAACACAGGATGTTTGCTATTTTTGCAAAAAAAAATTTAACAATGAAAAACATCTTCAAAAACTTATTCGTCCTAACTGTAATAATTTTTGCTGCCGTTTTGGGCACCTACCAGCTTAATGCATCCTCCGAAAAGTATTTTGATGGCGGTATCGATACTACGAGGCTTTCGACGGTTACTTTTACAGTTTTAGGCATGGATTCGAGCACTGTTGCCGGTGTTCAGGACAAACTTAAAGTACTCGACGGTGTTAATTTTAATTTTGCCTGTTGGACCGACACCATCATTTTTATTGAGTACGACACTGTTTTGACAAATCCTGTTAAACTGATGAAAGCAATCAAAGAAATGGGTTACAAGCCAAAGATCAGGAAAGATTAAGTAGCCGCACATAGTGTTTTCCTCTTTTTCATTTCATTATTTGCATTTTTAGATTTTATCTTAATTTGATATGGCCTATTTTTGCGATCTGATTAGGGGGAAATGACAAAATTTTACATCATATTTTTAATGCTTAACCTGGCATATTTTCCAAACTATGCTCAGGATGCCAGGATGGATAGGGTGGCTGTGGCAACACTTATCCAGGACTTTTTTGATGCAATACACCAAAACGATTCGGCCACTTTGAGAAACCTCTTCACCAAAAATGCCTTCATCGAAGCAATCGTTTCCGAAAACAATATTCCGTCCAAAAAACAGGAAAAGTTAAGCAATTTTATAGAAGCTGTCGGGATACCACATCTCCAGGTCTGGGACGAAAGAGCAGGAGATTACACCCTGACCCTAAGCGGTGATTATGCCGTGGCAGTTATCGATTACAGTTTTTACCTTGATGGAAAAATCTTGTATTGTGGTATCGATGAAATTGAACTCCTGAAAACTAATGGTGGATGGAAAATCGATAAAATTACCGACACCCGCCAGACCACCGGCTGTTCAGATATTCCAACAAATTCGCTTGCGGAGCGGGAAAAACTTAAATCAGATACTTTATCAGTAAATGCATTTCTCAACAACTGGCACAAAGCGGCAGCAAAAGCCGATGAAAAAGTGTTTTTTGATTCGATGGACGAAAATGGCATTTATATCGGCACCGATTCTACCGAATGCTGGACCCGGAAAGAATTTTATGATTGGGCCATTAAGTATTTTCAGCGTGAAACTGCCTGGGATTTTACCTCCACATCACGGAATATCCATTTTTCAAATGACGGATCAGTAGCCTGGTTTAATGAATTACTCAACACCTGGATGGGTGTTTGCCGCGGATCGGGTACACTTCACCTCGGCACCGATGGTTGGAAAATCGATCAGTACCATCTGGCCGTAACCGTTCCAAACGATAAAATCAAAGCCGTGATCGAACTGATAAAATAACCCATGAAATAAAACGTAAATATTACTTTTCATAACTTGTTTAAACCTGAATAGCGCATGCAAAAACGACATATCCTGATCCTCATCCCTTTCCTGATAATACTGGTTTACCTTTTATGGTGGGAAGGCTGCTTTTACCAGCCGGAACCTGTTGCTGAAGAAACGGATAGCCTGGTATCGGAACCAAAATTTGTTTTTGGGATCCGGGTTGATACAATGCTTGTCATCAGGAATAAAATCAGGGCTAACGAAAGTTTATCCGATATTCTTCTCAGATACAAGGTGGATTATCAAAAAATTGACCTTCTGGCCAGGCGTTCACAATACCTGTACGACCTGCGAAAAATACGACAGGGCAATGATTACACAGTAATTGTGACTGACGACAGTAAACGAAAATTGTTGTATTTTATTTATGAAATTTCACCCATCGATTATGTGGTTTATGATTTGGGCGACTCTATCCATGCACATCGGGACAGGAAAGAAGTGACGGTGAAGGTCGATACAACCAGTGGTGTGATAACTTCTTCGCTTTGGAATGCCATTGTTGATAATGGTACCGACCCTAATTTGGCCAACGATTTGTCGGAAATTTATGCCTGGACCATCGACTTTTTCGGGATACAGAAAGGTGATCATTATAAAGTTGTTTACGAAAATCTTTTTGTAGAAGGCCAGCCCATTGGATTAGGCAAAGTGTTGGCTGCCAACTTCAACCATTATGGTGAAGATCATTTTGCTTTTTATTTTATGCAGGATGATGCAGGCGATTATTTTGATGAGCAGGGCAACAGCCTTCGGCGGGCTTTTCTAAAGGCTCCGCTGAAATTTAGGAGGATAAGTTCGAAATATTCAACTTCACGGATGCACCCGATACTTAAAATCAGGCGGCCACATTTGGGGGTCGATTATGCAGCCGACCGTGGAACACCCGTTGTAACAATTGGTGATGGCACGGTTTTATATACCAAATTTAGCAATGGTGGTGGCCGAACTGTAAAAATCAGGCACAATGGAACTTACTCCACGGCCTATTTGCATCTTTCGAAATATGGCCCGGGTATAAAGGCAGGTGTACGGGTAAAACAGGGACAGGTAATCGGGTATGTAGGTAGTTCCGGTCTGGCTACCGGCCCGCACTTAGACTTCAGGTTTTACAAGAACGACAGTCCCATTGACCCGCTGAAAGTAGAATCACCACCTGCTATGCCGGTTGCCGAAAAATACAGGCAATACTTTTTTGACTCAAAGGAGCAGTGGATGAAAATTCTTCAAAGCAACAGTATAATTCCGGCGGATTCGCTGTTATTCCGGGTTCAGAAATAGTTTGTGGTATTTATCCCAGAAGTTTCGGGATAATTGTTAAACACGATAATTTATATTTGACGGTTGCCCGTGAAAGTAATTACCTGTTTTATTTTTTAAGGGAACTTACCTGTATTGTGCTTTTCCCAAAACATGCTTTCCCATCCACAGTAATTCTACGGACAATCACCTCATAGTCAGCACAACAATCGGAAGCATAGAATGAAATTCCGGCGGTTCCATTTTGAAACAAAACAACAGGATTCCTATAAAGCAATGTTCTGAAAGCGGAAACATTTTTCGATTTATTTGCTTTGCTGCCTAAAATTCTATTGTCGTTATTTTTAGTTATTCTATTTTACCGATTTTTTTCGCAGAATGTAAATTGATTGCATTCAGTGTTTATCCTTATTAAAACCAAATTCTAAGCTCGGAGGATTTTCTCGAAAATGAATCCGGATCAACATTTCCTTTTATCATTTTCGTTCCTTTTTCGTTGATTAGATGGTATAAATCGAAGGAATAATCCTGATAAAAAAATATGCTAAAAATAGCTCCCGATATTCTCCCAAAGCATATGCATCAAAAGGTAAACTACCAAAACAGACAAACCACATTCAGGGTCTTTTTCCAGTTTCGCATCTTTCCAAAAAAAATATATAACAAAAAACATTGATATAGCGATAGATCAACTTTGTTCCCGGGATAATAAAATAACAGTTCCAAAATTTTGGCTGGTTTTATTTTAATCCTTAACCTTTTCTTAACTTTTTATTAAAGTTTGGACAAACTTCTTTGGATAGAATTGCCAATGATAGTTCAATACTTATTCATTAAAATTAAAAAAAGAATGGGAAAATTTAACGTTCAGAAAATGTTATGGATGATAATCATTTTACAACTTTTATCATTTCCTTCAATGTCACAAGGTCTAAAAGTCTTTGTAGCTTCCGATCTTCATTATTTCGATCACGACCTTATCATTAACGATGGGGCAGCGCTTGAAAATTACATTATGATGGACCGGAAAATGATACGCGAAAGTGAAGCCATCACTAATGCGCTTATTGACACCATTTTATCAATTCATCCGGATGTTGTTCTTATCCCGGGTGACCTTACCAAAGATGGTGAGCTTTCCAGTCATCAAAAACTTGCCGCCCGTTTCCAGGATTTAGAGGACATTGGAATTAAAGTTTTTGTCATTCCAGGAAACCACGACATTAATAATCCTCATGCTTATGCTTATGATGGTGATAATGTCATTCCCGTATCTGGCGCATCACCGGATGATTTTAGTTCTGTTTATGCCAATTTTGGCTTTAACCAGGCCATTGCTCATGATCCCAATTCGTTGTCATACATCGTTGAACTGGCTCCAGGGTTACAGCTATTTGCGCTTGATGTTTGCAAATATGATGCGAATTATAGTCAGGGGTATTCTGAAACCAGTGGAAGAATATCGCCTGCATCTTATTCATGGATTACTGAAAAACTTCAGGAAGCTAAAACGAATCACAAAGTTGTGTTGGGCATGATGCATCATAACCTGATGGAACATTATGCTGGTCAGAAAACCTTGTTCCCGGAATATGTTATAGACGGGAATGATACTCTTGCCGAAAATTTCGCCAACATGGGATTAAAAGCTGTTTTTACAGGCCATTTTCATTCTCAGGATATTGTAGCTATGACCACCCCGGAAAACAATACCATTTATGATATTGAAACCGGATCCACAGTAACCGCTCCATGCCCTTTCAGGGTAATAACAATCGAAAATAATAATCTTACTGAAATTACCACAGGCATCATTGATCATATTAATTATGATTTGGGTGGTGTTGATTTTCAAACTTACGCCTATAATTACATTAATACTGGTTTACCAATTCTGGTAAACTACATGCTTACCAATCCTCCTTTCAGCCTGGATCCTGCATCCGCAGCAATGATTACTCCGGTGGTTACGGAGGCATTCATCGCTCACTATCATGGCAACGAAGGTAACCCTTCGCCACAATCGCAGGCTGTGATTAACTATTTGCTTTCACAACCAGCATATCAGATGTTCGGCATGATGATAATGGCAGTTTGGAATGATCCAATGCCCGATGACTGGACATTCAGTTTTGACCTGAAAAATGCTCAGCCTGGTTATGTATCAGGTGACTTCCACCAGCATACAACTTACACTGACGGTGATTTCAGTTTCCCATACATGATGGCAAAAAATAATCAGTATGGACTCGACTGGTGGGCAAACAGTGAACATGGTGGTGGTATTAACCGCGATGCCTCTTATACCGGTACCGATCTTGGTAACCTGAATAACCCGGTTTACTGGGACAGCTATGTTCCAAATCCTGTCATTGGTACGGTTTCTTCATCGGGTGGGCACCAAAATATGTGGCGCTGGCAGGAACTGCGCGACTATTCATTCCAAAATGTTTTGGATGCCCGTTCACTTTATCCATCCAAGCTGATCATCCAAAGCTACGAGATGAATGTGCCGGGTCACGAACATGGAAGCCTTGGTATCATTGCCAACCAATTTAATGCCAATGCAAATGTTCTTCCATTGGCCCAGTTTGAGTTTATGTTTGATGCAAGTGATGCGGACTTAACAGGTGGTGTTGGCCAGGGATGGACCAAAAGCACCCATTCAGGTCACACAAAAACCCTTGAAGCCATTACATGGTTACAAACCAATTATCCTAATCAGAGCTATTTAGTTCCTGCACATCCTGAAAGGAAACCCGCATCAACAGGTTATAATATTGCTTCGTTCCGCGATATGAATAATGCGGGACCAAGTGTATGTTTTGGATTTGAAAGTATGCCGGGACATCAGAAAGACCCCGGTCGTGGCGGTTATACTGGTACAGCCCAGGGCGGTGGTACATATGGTGGTGCCGGTTATTTCTCAGCAAGAGTCGGCGGACTTTGGGATGCAATGCTTTCTGAAGGGCGTAACTGGTGGCTTTTTGCAAGTTCTGATTGTCATAATGAAGCCGGTGATTTTTATCCCGGTGAATATGAGAAAACCTATACCTATTGTACAGATAAATCAGATCCTCAGGCCATTGTTGAGGGTTTGCGTTCAGGAAACAGTTGGGTAGTTGAAGGTGATTTGATTGATTCATTGGATTTCAAAGTTCAAAATCAACAGGCTCCTCAGATGATTGCCGGGATGGGACAATACCTGAACTTGTCAACCACTCAGAATTCTGTGGTTGTTAAAATAACTGTCCGCGACCCGCAGGGAACAAATTTCAATACCTACAGTTCATATAACAATCCTTCCTTAGACCACATTGATCTGATTGCAGGAAAAGTAGGTGCAAAAAAGACTCCTAGTTCAGCAGATTATTCAGTTGATACTGTTGCCACAACGCATGTTATTGCCCGTTTTGATGCTACAGGCGGCATAAATTCTCCAGATGGAATTACCAGTATTGCCTGGACGGACCTTGGAAACGGTATGAAAGAAATCAATTATACCTTATCAAATGTTAACGACAGTATATACTTTCGTTTACGCGGAACAAACCAGGGATTAAACGTATCGAATGAAACCGATGCAAACGGTAACCCGTTGCCAGATGCCTTGTTGGGTTCGAATACTGCAGCAAAAGCTTTTGCCGACCTTTGGTTCTATTCAAATCCGGTGTTTGTTGTTGGTCCATCATCAATATTCTCTCTGACAATTTTACATAACAACGACGCTGAATCACAGCTTATCGAATCAAGTTATGGACCAGCTTATGGAGGTGTTGCCAATTTCAAAAGCATTGTTGATTCGTTAAGAACAGATGCAACCAACCGGATGAGTGCATCAATGATGCTTTCCTCCGGCGACAATTACCTCGCCGGACCTGAATTTTCGGCAAGCCTTAATCTTCCTCCTGACCAGCCTTATTATGATGCTGTTGCCATGGATCAAATAGGTTATGATGCTGTTTGTATGGGAAATCATGATTTCGATTTCGGTCTGGATGTTCTCGAAAAATTCATTCGCGACTATTCACTCACTCAACCCCCGTATCTCAGCGCTAATATTGATTTTGCACAGGAACCAGGATTACAGGATCTTGTGAACAGCGGAAGAATAAAGAAATCAACAGTTGTTGACCTGAATGGAACTCACATAGGCGTGGTTGGATTGACAACACCTATGCTCGATTACATTTCGAGCCCCAGAAACGTCATTGTCAATGATGACCTTGTAACGATTACCCAGTCTGAAATAGATTCGTTGATTAATCTTGGAATAAACAAGATTATCCTTATCAGTCATCTTCAAAGTATTAAAGAAGACTCGGCACTTGTTTCACAACTCAGGCATGTTGATATTGCAATTGCAGGGGGAGGTGATGAGCTGCTTACAAACGATCCGACCATTGCCCTTCCGGGGATGAGCATTTATGGAACCTATCCACTTGAATACAATGATGCTGAAGGGAAACCTGTTTATGTTGTCACAACTCCCGGAGAGTACACTTACGTAGGTCATCTGATGGTAAAATTTGATATCGACGGAAATGTGATAAGCATTGATCCGGAAAGTAATCCTGTTTTAGTTACCAACACTACCCCTGATGCTGAATTGGAACAATCTGTTGTAGAACCTGTTTCTGAGTATATTTCAAACCTTGCTCAAAACATTATTGCTACCACCGAGGTAACGCTTGATGGTGTTAAAAACAATGTCAGAACAGTTGAAACCAACGAAAGCGACCTGGTTGCCGATGCATTATTGTGGCAGGCAACACAACTTGCTCCGGTATTTGGTGTAAATGCGCCTGAGGTTGCCTTCCAGAATGGTGGCGGAATCCGCAATAATACACTTATCCCTGCCGGTTCCGAGATTTCAGAACTTACCACCTTTGATATGTTACCTTTCGCAAACTTTGTTTCGATTGTAGAAGATGTTCCGGCAGAACAGTTCAAGGAAATTCTTGAAAATGCAGTATCAAGGGTTGAAAATGTTGACGGTCGCTTTGCCCAGATTGCTGGTTTTGAATTTACCTGGGATCCGGTAGGAACACCACAAATTATAACCGATAATGTGGTAACAACTCCTGGTACCAGGATAAAAGAGGCAAAGCTTACTAACGGAACTGTTATTATTGCCGATGGAAGCGTTGTGGCAAATGCTCCTTCCATCAACATTGCAACCATCGATTTTCTGGCTAAGGGTGGTGACCAATACCCATTAACAAATCTTAATTTCACTACACTGGGTGTTACCTATCAGCAGGCGCTTTACAATTACATAACAAGTTCCAAATCTGCTGTTATCACTGCTGCCAATTATCCGGAAGGTGGAAATGGCAGAATTCTGAATACCACTCAACAAATTATTAATGCTTTGCATGGATGGGGCCTGATTTCCGGATATATTGATCCTGCCAACAATAATGTTCCGGATGTTGTTAAAAAGCTCGTTACCGACAACAATCTCGAGATTTTGCTTTCATTTGGTGGAATTTACTGGCCGGGTCAGAACATTAACACCATCAGCAATGGCTGGAGCAGTGAAACTGGTTATAAAATCAAAATGAAAAATGGTGACTATTTCATTCTTCAGGGAGCAAGAACCAACAACACCGTTATTTCACTTCGTTCCGGTGTAAATTATTTACCTGTTCCTGTTGCACATTCTGTTGATGCATTAGACATATTTGGTCAGATTGAAAACCAGTTGATATTTGCTTTCGATCTTAGCACCGGTGGAATTTACTGGCCACAAGGAAATATTCACACTTTAACACAGCTTGTTCCTGGAAACGGATACATCGTTAGCCTGTCTGCTGCTGCAACCATCGATTTTACAGGCTTCAAAGCTTCGACAGTTGCAAAAAATGAAAATAGTTTTACAAAACAGGCTAAGGTTAACTCTCCTTGGAATAACGAACAAACCGGATGCTATCATCTTATTGCAGTTATGCATGATGCAATGGATGAAATGGAAAACGGGGAGGTGCTTGCCTTGTTTAACAATGACAATCGGTTTGCGGGTCAGGTTGTGATTGAAAAGAATGGCAATAATATCGCGCTGGTTGCCTTTGGTGATGATGTAACTACTGAAGAAAAAGAAGGCTTGTTGATTGATGAAACCATGAAATTCAAGCTCTTCCGCCCATCAACCGGCGAAACCTTTGATCTGTACGCTGATTTCAATACTTCAATGCCTAACACAAATTTATTTGCTGAAAATGGCGCTTCAATGATAACCAAATTAAGTTTCAAAGCAGCAACAATCAATGAAAATGCTACATCAGAACAACTCAGAATTTATCCTAATCCAACTTCAGGTAAACTTAATATTGTCGCTGATAGTTACGTGGAATTAAGAGAAATTCAGGTACTCAATGTCCAGGGTCAGTTGATTTACCATGACTCGTTTGATAAAAATCAAACAATAATCAATGTTGCAATAGACCTCAGCACCAATCCAAAAGGGATCTATATTGTGAAAGTTATTGGAAAATTCGAAACGTTTAACCAAAAAGTCATTTTAAAATAAAGTTTTGATTTGATTAGTCATAGGGCTGCCCGGATAACGGGCAGCCTTTTTATTAATTATTTCTTAACCTTAAGGTAACAAGCTTTCAATTTCTGGAACATACTTTTGATCGCTACCATTTACTTCGTAAATATATACAAATGAGATTTTTAATTTCTACTATTATTTTTGCAATTTTTAACGCCATTTACAATCCGCTGGCTGCCCAAACAGGATCGCTCATCGGGTTGGTAACTGATGCCAAAACCAATGAAACGATCATTGGTGCGAACGTGGTTATTGCGGGTACAATTACCGGTAGTTCCACAAATCTCGATGGATTTTATGAAATCAATAACCTTGCTCCAGGCAACTACAATGTGGTGATTTCTTTTATTTCTTACAGAACCGATACTATTACCAATGTAAATATTAAAGGTGGTGAAGCAACAAAACTTAATTTCCGCCTTGAAGAACAAACTCAGTCATTGCAAGGTATTACCATTGTTGAACGCCGGACCACCGGGACAGAAATGTCGATGATAAGTGCAATAAAAACCAGTAATGTTACGGTGTCGGGTATTTCGCGACAACAAATCTCAAAATCGCAGGATAAAAATGCTTCAGAAGTGTTAAAACGAGTTTCGGGCATTACTATTATTGATGACCGGTTTGTGGTTGTTCGGGGTCTTATTGAAAGATACAATACTGTTTTGCTTAATAACTCTGTAGCCCCTTCAGTAGAAACTGACCAGCGGGCCTTCTCGTTTGATATCATACCGAGTTCGATGATTGACCGCATTTTGGTGTATAAAACTCCTGCGCCTGAATTGCCAGCCGATTTTGCCGGAGCTGCCATTGAGGTTTACACAAAAAATTATCCCGAATCGAACACATTTAATGTTGGAGCATCTGTACGTTATAAGGAAGGAACAACTTTTCAGAATTTCTATAAATATGCTGGTGGTAAACTCGACTTGCTTGGTTTTGATGATGGAACCAGGGCTGTTCCGGATAATGTTCCCGGAATTGTAGATTACAGAGAGACACAAGCAATGGTTGGCAACGGTGACCTTAGCCCTGAGGAGCGCATATTAGCCAAGCAGAGACAGACCGATTGGGGAAGATCCTTTAGTAAAACATCAGTTGCAGATAAAATCAGTGCTGCCCCGGATGCCAAGCTAAATCTGGAATATTCAGGGCGATTTACAAGCAAAAACAAAAAAATAACACTTGGTAACATCAGTGCACTACATTACGAAGTGTCAAACGACTTCGACAAAATTTTTCGTTCCAGTTACGAGATGTATGATACCATTGTTGATAGAAGCGTCCCCATTTACACTTACAACGACAACCAATATTCCAATAAAGTACACCTTGGTGCATTGCAAAATTTATCCTTGTCTTTTGGAAAAAATAACATCGAATTCAGAAATGTTTTTAACCAGTTTGGCAAAACCTGTACTACATATCGCACAGGAGTTGATTATTACAGGAACGACATTAAAATTCAATGGGACGAACTTGCCTACGAAAGCAGGACAATTTATTCCGGTCAATTAGGCGGTAAGCACACGCTGGGTAAACTTGATATTTCAAAATTAATATGGACACTGGGTTATGCCTATGCCAACAAAGTTCAGCCTGATGTTCGTAGGATTTACAGGTATGCGCCATATATCAATGACAGTACTTACGCACCCTATCAGTTGGATTATACATCTTCGGCGAATACTGAATCGAACGGGAGGCTTTTCTTTACTCTGGATGAAAATATTTTAACTGCCGCAGCCAATTTTGTTACCAAACTTTTTATTGGGAATTTTCAACCCGATGTAAAAGCCGGTTTTTATGCTGAAAAAAAACGAAGAGATTTTGGAATCCGGGCTTTTGGAATACAGCGTGCGGGTACAACTAGCCAATTCGATCAAAGCATTCTTTTCCAACCGATTGACAGTATTTATGCTGACACAAATTTCAGGTTTGTCGATACGTATGATACAGTTGCCCCGGGTGTTTATCCTACAGCAGGTATAAAACTGCAGGATGATACGCGTCCCGAATATAATTACAATGCTTCCAATAATCTGTTGGCAGGATATGCCGGTATCAATTTTCCGGTAACTTCAAAGCTTTCGGTTTATGCCGGAGTGAGACTCGAAAAAATGAGACAGGAACTTGTGTGGATGACTGAATTTGCTGCTGATTCAGTTCCCGAGAAAAAAGCAAATACTGTACGTGATACATTAAATGTGTTCCCATCAATAAACGTCACTTACAATTTTAATGATAAAAATCTCCTGCGTCTTGCCTGGGGAAGAAGTATTAACCGAACCGAATTCAGAGAAACTGCACCATATGGATTTTATGATTTTGAACTTTCTGCTATTGTATATGGTAACGATTCCCTTAAAAACTGTTATATCGACAATTTCGATATGCGCTATGAATGGTATCCCACACCTTCGGAAATGGTGACTTTTGGTGGTTTTTACAAAAAGTTCAACACACCTATTGAAATGAACTTGTTTCCCTCCAGCAACGGTTGGGATTTTATGTATGCAAACGCTGTTAAAGCATACAGCCTTGGTGCAGAAGTCGATATTCGGAAATCATTTCGGGGATTTTCTGGAAAAAACGGGTTTCTCAGGTCTTTTAAGGACCTTACACTTTTGCTTAACGTCGCTTTAATTAAGAGCGAAGTTACCTCAGATGACAATTATTTACGTGATAAACACAGACCTATGTATGGTCAGTCGCCCTATATTTTAAACGTTGGTCTATACTACCAGAACGATAAATCGAAATTTGCTGCCAGCATACTTTACAATGTAATTGGTGAACGTATTATTATTGTTGGAACACCCACTATTCCTAACATTTACGAACAACCCCGAAATCTGCTCGATTTTACCTTCTCAAAAGGGATTGGTGAAAGAATTGAAATTAAAGGAGGAATAAAAGACATTTTAGATCAACCTATAAAATATAATCAGACCGTAATATTTAAGCAACCTGATGGTTCAGAAGCGAAACGCGAACAAATTATTCGTAAATATAAAATGGGAACCTCATTCATGGTTGGTTTTAGTTATCGGTTATAAAAAATTAAAACCGGATTAACATTCAATTAAAATTGAATTAACATTTGGTCGATATATTTGACAAAGAAATTTCTATTCATCATTAATTTATTAATCATAAAAAAAACAAATTACAATGAGAAAAATTACATTTTTCCTTCTTGCGCTTATTGCCTTAACTTTTGCAGGCATTGCGCAGAATACTATTAATGACCCGTTTTTTGACAGGGTTTCGTACTGTGGTGCTTTTGGAACCACTGACTGGACAAACGGCTGGGCAAATTTTGATCCCCAGAATACAGAATATCCTGCTACAACTGTAACTGTTGCAGCTGGTAACATTACTACCAATACACACTGGAAATCATCAGAATCTCCGGTTAGCGGAGCCGCTTCTTTTACAAACAGCAACCTTCTGGATGCTTTTTTTGAACAGGTAAACTATGTTGGAGCTTTCGGAACCACTAACTGGACTGATGGTTGGTCAAACTTTGACCCTCAAAACACTACTTATCCTTCAACTACCGTTACAATTGCTGCTGGAAACATTACAACCAATACAACATGGACCAGCAATAATGTTTACTATTTAAATGGTTGGGTTTATGTTAAATCGGGAGCAACACTTACCATAGAAGCCGGAACCATTATCCGTGGAAGTAAAAACAACCAGGGAGCGCTTATCGTAGAGTCGGGTGCAAAAATAAGTGCAATCGGAACCAGGGAACAGCCCATTATTTTCACATCAAATCAGGATGCCGGATCACGTGATTACGGCGACTGGGGAGGTGTTATCCTTTTAGGAAATGCAGTAATCAATGTACCCGGCGGCGTTGCAACCATCGAAGGCGGCGTTGGTTCGACCTATGGTGGCACTAATGATGCTGATAACTCAGGAATGATGAAATATGTACGTATTGAATTCCCAGGTGTTGCTTTTTCACCCAATAACGAAATTAACGGTTTGACATTTGGTGGTGTAGGTTACGGAACAACAATTGATTATATTCAGGTTTCGTACAGTGGTGATGACTCATATGAATGGTTTGGCGGTACAGTTAATTGCAAACATCTTATAGCAATTCGTGGTTTGGACGATGAATTTGATACAGATTTTGGTTTCCGTGGTAAGATACAGTTTGGTGTTGCTCTCAGAGATCCACAAATTGCCGATGTTTCTGGTTCAAACGGATTTGAATCAGATAATGATGGAGCCGGTTCTACAAATACTCCTACAACACATCCTATTTTCTGCAACATGAGTCTTTTTGGCCCTAAATTTACTCCTGGCACACCAATTAATCCTCTTTTCATGCGTGCTATGCACCTGCGCAGAAATACTCAGCTTTGCGTATATAATTCCGTTTTTACAGGCTACCCAACAGGTTTATATCTTGATGGAACTTTGACCCAGACCAACGCAACAAACAACACTCTTCAGATTGAAAATACATTCATTGCAGGAATGGGAACCAACTTTGCCAGCACTTTTGAAGAAACCTATTTCAATGCCCCTTCTCGCCATAATCAGGTGTTCGCTAACAATACCGACCTATCATTTACTGATCCTTTTAACCTGACCAGTCCAGATTTCAGGCCTTCAAAATCCATTTACAAACTCAATGGCTGGGTGTATGTAAAATCAGGCGCAACCCTTACCATCGACCCGGGTACTATTATTCGTGGTGATAAAAACAACAAAGGCGCGCTCATCATTGAGCCAGGCGCTAAAATTTATGCAATTGGTACCGCAAGTGAGCCTATCGTTTTTACCTCAAATATGGCTCCCGGAGACCGCACTTACGGTGACTGGGGTGGTGTTATCGTACTTGGTAATGCGGTTATCAATGTTCCAGGTGGTGTAGCTACCATTGAAGGTGGCGTTGGTTCAACCTATGGTGGAAACAATAACGCTGACAATTCAGGTACATTAAAATACGTCCGGATTGAGTTTCCGGGAATTGCTTTTTCACCTAACAACGAGATTAATGGTTTAACATTTGGTGGTGTTGGTAGTGGTACCATGGTTGATTACATTCAGGTTTCATACAGCGGCGACGATTCTTACGAATGGTTTGGCGGCATGGTGAACTGTAAACATCTTATTGCCATTCGCGGTCTGGATGATGAATTTGATACTGATTTTGGTTTTGGTGGAATGGTACAATATGGTGTTGCTTTAAGAGACCCGGATATTGCCGATGTTTCCGGATCAAATGGATTTGAATCAGATAATGACGCTGCCGGCTCTACAAATACACCTGTTACACATCCCATTTTCTGCAACATGAGCCTTTTTGGTCCTAAATTTACTCTGGAAACACCAATTAATCCTCTTTTCATGCGTGCGATGCACCTGCGCAGAAATACTCAACTTAATGTATATAATTCAATATTTACGGGCTACCCAACAGGTTTATACTTAGATGGTACCTTAACCCAAACAAATGCCACTAACAACTTACTTCGGATTGAAAATACCATCATGAGCGGTATGGGAACAAACTTTGCCAGCACATTCGAAGAAAATTATTATCTTAATCCTGATCGTGAAAACAAAGTATACACCACGAATGATCAACTTATGATTACCGATCCATTTAATCTGACAAATCCAAACTTCCTTCCTATGGAAAATTCGCCGGTGTTGTTTAGTTCAGGATGGACACAGGTTGTTTCGGGAGTTGTTACTTATAACAATACTGCCAATACACCTCTCTCAAATATTGATGTAAAACTTTACTCTCAGGGTGGTGATCTTGTAAATACTGCAACTACAAACCAAACTGGCCAATATTCAATCCGAGTTTTGGATGGTATTTATGTGGTTAAACCTGCTGGTGGAACTCATCCCTGGGGTGGGGTAAACATTATCGACGGTTTAAAAATCCGCCAGTCACTTGTTGGTCAGGTAACTTTTACTACACTTCAGTCAAAGGCTGCAAACGTTGATGTTTCCCCAACATTGAATATTATCGACTACGTGACCCTGCGTCAAAAAATAGCAGGTTTAAATCCAACTTCATGGCTGATTTCAAACTTTGTGTATGAAAATCCAACAATTACCATTTCAGGTGCCGGAATTACGCAAAACATTAAATCACTTTGCGCTGGCGATGTTGATGGAAGTTTCAATCCAACCGAACCTGAACCTATGCAAATTGTACCAGTAGATGCTCAATTACCATTAAATGAATAATTTTTCACATAAAATCTTAATCCTTTGGTAAACATGAAAAAGATCATTTCATTATTTACAATAGTATTGCTTTTTGCAGTAACAACTTTTGCTCAAAACGCAACCCTGACCATTGGACAGGCTACGGCAAATGTCGGTGAACCTGTAACAATTCCGGTTTCTCTTCCTTTTTCACCCCAGGTTTTGCAGCCCAATTCAACCATAAGTTTCAAAACACTGGTATAAATTGTTGTAACTTCACTAACTTCAACCCGGGTTTTCCTTATTACCGATTGGTTTTATACGGT
>Ga0172375_10001618_pt1 | contig 36065 bp, 26 predicted proteins | sample LakKiv1m_FD_114537 | JGI IMG/M metagenome (GOLD analysis project Ga0172375, IMG submission 114537) | Freshwater microbial communities from Kabuno Bay, South-Kivu, Congo - kab_092012_11.1m | ecosystem: Environmental > Aquatic > Freshwater > Lake | place: Democratic Republic of the Congo... | reverse complement strand
TTTGAGTTGAGTTGTCGTTAATGATGATTCTTGCTCCGTGAGGTTCTTATCAAATTTGTTGAACACCTCGACGTTATGATTCCACACTACGCGCACGCAACCAAATGTTTTGTTTAACAAAACTTCCTGTTGCTTAGTCGGATAAAGCCGATATTTATACGCTTTGAGTATCGTCATTTTTAACTATGTTTTTATATGTTTTTGTATGGTTTATGTAAAAGAATTCAATACACGGTCTTGCTCTCGTTCAGCTTCTACACTGCGATTAACCAGTAATAACAGGGTGTAATTGTCTAAATGGTAATCAAGCGGTAAATGAATTAAATGTGCGTCCATCACAATCGGTTTGTTGTCATGGTTTTGAATCTGGATTTCTTCTAAAACCGTCGTGGAATTTTCATTATCTAAACGCAGTGCGTTTGAAATTCGCAGTCTGTCATCTTTTGAAACTAAACGATAAAACGAATGTTTGAACAAATGATTTTGATGGCTAAAACGAAATAAATCAATCGCTTTGTTGTTGCTATCTTGAATGACACCGTAACGATCAAGTACCACACCTGCAAGCGGCAGCGATTCAAACAACAAACGATAACGTGTCAGGGCTTGTTGCACTTGCACTTGTGTATTGCTAAGTTCTTCGTTTTGTAATTCTAATTCCGCTTGATAAACGCGAAATTCTTCAATCAATTCTCGGGCATCTTGCCAGGCTTCTTCATCTTCTATTTTTTGCAGCGCGAGTTCGCCATTTTTTAACGCTGATTCTGCGCGTTGGAGCAAAGTTAAAAGCCGCTGCGATTGTTCATTTTTTTGCGTCATGAATGCCATCTTCTTCTATATTGAAATACCACGAGGAAATGTTGATATGACTGACAACAATGCCATAGTCATAACCTTTAATCGGTGCAACATTCATCACAAACCAACGTTTCTCCGTCGATGAATGACACGGATATTGCAGTGAAAAACTTGGACTGCTGCCTTCTAAAACACTTTTTACTCCATGAATGGCGCGTTGTGCTATTTCTGCGCCTTCGCTATTACCAATACGACATGCCTCAAAATAATTCGTTCCAACACCTGTGTGTTCTAAATCTGAATCACCATTGGCTTTAGCAAAACGTCGCCATGCTTGATTGACCATCACAATTTTGCCATCGTGTTCTAACACTGCAATATGTTCGGGTAGCGCGTCGATAATGGCTTGCAGACGTTGTACATCGTGATACGCGGTAATATCAACAAAACTTGCTACCACGCCTTTATTGGTTGTGGACGGGACAAAATAAGGCAAAATGCGTACTAAAAATGTGCGTCCATCGTTTGATAAAATTTCGCGTTCAGACATGCGTTGCAACTGCAAAGTGGATTCAATATCGTCAATTAAATTGTCGTAGCGCAAAATGTGAGCAAAATCATCTAAACGTCGCCCTATATCAGAATTTCGCAATTTAAAAATTTGCATCGCATCTTGACTAAAGCGCGTTAAACACAATTGTTCATCTACAAAAATTGTCGCCACGCCTGAAGCCTTTGCCATGCTGTCCAAATCAGCATTGAGCTGACTTAAAATCCCTGCTTTTTCTTGATACTCGGCATTCACGGTGTTGAGTTCTTCATTGACAGATTGCAATTCTTCATTTGAGCTTTGCAACTCTTCGTTAGATGCCATCAATTCTTCGTTAGTCGCTTGCAATTCTTCATTGGAAGTTTCGAGTTCTTCAATCGTGGCTTGCAAACTTTCGCGTGTTGCGGCGAGTTCATTTTCTAAAATTTCAATCCGTTCAATCGTTTCCGCATCGATATTGAAAGCAGTGGTTTCAATTTCTAGGCTGTTGATTTGAGTAATTTTTTCAAAACACAGCAATATAAACGGTTCATGTGTTTTTAATTCAAGTGGTCGCGCACTCAAACGAATTAGCTCAATCGAATCATTGTTTTGTTTTAATTGAATGACATCAGAAAGCAGCGTGTCATTACTTTTCGCCGCTTTATAAAGTAACGCCGAGGCGATAGGAATTAAACGTGGTGATAAGACACGCCCAATTTGCAAACTTGCCGAGCCTTCTCGAAAAGACAAAAAAGACTGAACGTTACCAAAAAAATGCAAAATTTCATGATTACCATTCACCAGCAATGCGGGCGGTGCGTAAGAATTTAACAAAAGGCTGGTAGCATTTTCGATAGCATTATTGTCGATATTTTTCGGTTTTTGCCCAACTAATACGGTGTTTTTACGCCCTAATTGATAGGCATTCGACACGTTTTGCAATATATCGTAGGGAATTGGCGTTGATGAACCGATGCGGCGAAATAATTTGTGTTTGGCATTAACGGTTTTAAAACCTTCGTTTGCAGCACAGAGCGATTCACTTGAACCTAAAAATAAAAATCCTTGTGGATTGACCGCATATTGCAAACGGCGCAGAGCTTTTTCTTGGGCATTATTTTTAAAATAAATCAAAGTATTGCGACAAACTACTAAATCCATTTTAGTAAAAGGTGGGTCATTAAGTAAATTGTGCCGCGCAAAAATGATACTTTGGCGTAATTCATTTTTCACCACAAAATTGGTGCCTTTGACATCAAAAAAACGCTCTAAACGTTGTGAACTCAATTCAGCGGCAATGGATTCGCTGTAACTACCAATAGCAGCAAATTCGATATTTTGTTGGTTTACATCAGTAGCAAAAATTTTCAACGTGAGCCAACGTTTTTGTCGTTCAAATTCTTCAATAAATAGCATTCCAAGCGTATAAGGCTCTTCACCTGTTGAACAACCCGCTGTCCAAACGCGAACCGTATCGCCGCTATTTTTACTGCTAACAATTTCACTGATTGCAGCTTCGGTGAGTGTTTTAAAGGGTTCTGCGTCACGAAAAAAACTGGTCACAGAAATTAAAAATTCTTGTCTAAGCGTAATGGCTTCCGCACTTTCACTTTCAAGCAACGTTAAATACTCTTCCAAACTTGAAACCCGCCGTACCTGCATTCTGCGTTCAATGCGGCGCATGATGGTTGACGGTTTATAGTCTTTAAAATCAATGCCGCTGATTTGTAGCAGCAACAACATAATCGCGTTAAAGGCTTCTTCGTGAGTGAGCGCAAGACGCGGAATATAAGAATCGCTTTCAACATAAATTTCAGGTTCATTTACCGCTAAATGTTTGATGTGCGCGACAATTCGATTACCCAATTCTTCAGGCGGCAAAATCGCATCAACTAAGCCTGTGTTGATAAAACTTTTCGGCATCCCATCAAAACCTGCGGTAGACGGGTCTTGTGCGAGCAGAAAGCCGCCCATTGAGTTAATCGCTGACGCGCCGCGTGTCCCGTCTGAACCTGTGCCAGATAACACGATGCCAATCGCATGATTGCCGTAACTTTCTGCAAGTGAAGTGAAAAAAATATCAATTGGTAGCGTTAAACCGCGCGGATTTTTTGGCGTTAAATGCAAAAAACCTTTGCCCATGTGCATGATTGAACCTGGTGGAATGAGATAAACACAATTCGGTTCGATGCTGGTATTTTGTTCAACCATACTCACGAGCATTGTCGTGTGCCGTGCAAGCAAATTACTCATCATGCTTTTATGGTCGGGGGATAAATGTTGAATCACAACAAACGTTGCACCTGTATCAACAGGACAAAAATCGAAAAATTTTTCTAAGGCATCTAAACCACCAGCTGATGCGCCGATGCCAACAACGTAGCCTGAAAAAAGGTTTATTTCAGTAGGACTATTAACGGGGATTACATTTTTTTTCAACGACATTTTTCCTATTTTTTTAATTATCGGGAACGACAAATTGCCTGAGATATTTCAAATAAATACTGACAACTTCTGTCGCCGAACAAGCCACTTCAATTCCTTCGGGGATTTTTATCAATTGTTTTACACCTGTTCCACCAATCCATAACGCTATTTTTTGTGGCAATGCGGCGCGTAATTCTCGCAATGACTGGCTCATCGCCCGTTTTGGAAAAGAAGAGCTAAACGACAAACCCACCACATTCACTTTGTAGTAAATCGCTGCTTGCTGCAAATCCAGTAAAGGCACTTCCGCACCCAAATTGATACAGCAGGCTCTTTGTTCTGTGAGCAAAGCTCTTGCCATATCCAGCCCTAAAGTGTGTCTTTCACCTGAAAGCGTAGCGAGCAAAATACGCGGTGCATTTTCATCACATTTTAATTGCAAGGCATTGATGTTATTTAAAACTAGTGACATTTGTTCACTGTAACAATGCTCAGTGAAAACGTTAATTGAACCGTCCGCCCATTTCTCACCAACCTGAACAGTCAACGGCTGGGCAATTTTTTCAATAAATTCAAATGCGCCGAGTTTTTTCAGTTTTTTTTCTAACACTTTGCGTAACTTCTTTATTTCGTGCGAAATAAGCAAAGTCAGCACATCGTTTATAAACTGTTGTTCACTGTTGATATTTTCAGGGCGAGAATTTTGTTGCGCTAAAGCGAGAAGTTCAACAGGTGAATTTGCAAATAATTTAGAGGGGCGCATCCCTAAATCGATTAACCGTTTTACCTCGCGCAAATAGGCAATGTCTTCTTCACTGTAAGTACGCGAATTTCCATCTGTTCTTTGGGGCATTGGAAAACCATAACGCTCTTCCCACTTTCGCAACGTTGCAATTGAAATTCCTGTTTCTCTTGAAACTAATCCGATAGAAAACATATTCTCCTAATAAACGACATTTAAAATTCAAGTTTATTAGAACAGCGTTATTATCGCAGAACAAACACGGCGTGGATTTTAGCAAAATAAAAAATTTTTTGTCGAGATTTAAAAGTAGACAAATTGAGTTTTCCGATGCGTAACGTCAATTTTGTAATATCACAATTTTATAATCAGTGCGTTTTTTTATCACGCCTGCCAGCACTACAGTTACAGCTTGTTTGGTGCGATAATGGCACGCGAGAATCTCTTTTTTATTTCCACATCACTTAGGATTACTTTATGAGTAACAACTTTTTTTCAGACATCACAGGGCAAACAGATGTCGATCCTGCCGAAACTCAAGAATGGATTGAAGCATTGCAATCTGTTTTAGAAAATGAAGGCAGTGAACGCGCCCATTTCTTAATTGAACGATTGGTTGCTGTGACGCGCCACGCGGGTTTTGATATTCCGTTTAGTGCTAATACCGCTTATCTCAATACCATTCCTGTCGAAAGACAAGCTCAATTCCCAGGTGATGCGACGCTTGAACACCGTATTCGTTCGTATGTACGTTGGAATGCGATGATGATGGTGTTACGCGCTAATAAAAATACAAATGTCGGCGGACATATTGCGAGTTTTGCCTCAGCGGCAACGCTTTATGACGTAGGTTATAACCATTTTTGGCACGCGCCATCTGATAAACACGGCGGCGATTTAATTTATACCCAAGGACATTCTTCACCTGGTGAATATGCCCGCGCATTTTTGCTCGGACGCTTTACGCATGAACAAATGGATAATTTCCGTCAAGAAGTAGGCGGCAATGGTTTGTCATCGTATCCGCATCCGTGGTTGATGCCTGAATTTTGGCAGTTCCCGACGGTTTCAATGGGCTTAGGCCCTATTTGTGCAATTTATCAAGCTCGTTTTATGCGTTATTTGCGTGACCGTGGTTTAACTAATACCGACGGACGCAAAGTGTGGGCGTTTTTAGGTGACGGTGAAACCGACGAACCTGAATCACTCGGCGCAATCGGTATGGCAGGACGCGAAAACTTAGACAATTTAATTTTTGTGGTGAATTGCAACTTGCAACGTCTTGATGGTCCTGTTCGCGGTAATGGCAAAATCATTCAAGAACTCGAAAGCGAATTCCGTGGCGCGGGTTGGAATGTGATTAAACTCGTTTGGGGAAATCGTTGGGATAGCCTACTTGCCCGTGATAAAGACGGCATTTTAGCGGCTAGAATGATGGAATGCGTCGATGGTGATTTCCAAACGTTCAAAGCCAAAGATGGCGCGTATGTGCGTGAACATTTCTTTAATACGCCAGAATTGAAAGCGATGGTTGCCGATTGGTCAGATAAAGATATTTGGCAACTCAATCGTGGCGGTCATGACCCCTCAAAAATCTTCTCGGCTTTCCAAGCGGCGGTTAATCACAAAGGTCAACCAACGGTCATTCTTGCTAAAACCATTAAAGGTTATGGCATGGGGTCATCGGGCGAAGCGCAAAATACTTCGCATCAACAGAAAAAAATGAATGAAGTGGATATAAAACATATCCGTGATTTATATCAATTGCCTGTCACTGACGAACAATTACACGATTTGCCATATATCACCTTTGAAGAAGGCTCGAAAGAGTTGAATTATATGCGTGAACGTCGTGCGGCTTTAGGCGGTTATTTGCCAGCGCGTCGCATGAAATCGGAATCGCTTACTGTTCCAAGTTTGCAAGATTTCAAAGCCTTGCTTGAAGCCAATGATAAAGAAGCCTCAACCACAATGGCGTTTGTGCGTTTGCTGAACATTTTGGTGAAAGACAAAAACATCGGCAAACGAGTTGTTCCAATCGTGCCAGATGAATCGCGTACTTTTGGGATGGAAGGGATGTTCCGTCAACTCGGTATTTGGTCACAAGTTGGGCAACTTTACACGCCGCAAGATGCTGACCAATTGATGTTCTACAAAGAAGATAAACACGGTCAAGTTTTACAAGAAGGGATTAACGAAGCAGGTGGTTTAGCAGATTGGATTGCGGCAGGTACAGCGTATTCAACCAGTAATACGCCGATGATTCCGTTCTATATTTTCTACTCGATGTTCGGTTTCCAGCGCGTTGCCGATTTAATTTGGGCGGCGGCAGACCAACGTACTCGTGGTTTCTTACTCGGTGGCACAGCAGGTCGTACAACGCTTAACGGTGAAGGTTTGCAACACGAAGATGGTCACAGTCATTTGATGTCGGCGACTGTTCCGAATTGTATTTCTTATGACCCAACTTATGCTTACGAAGTCGCTGTGATTATTCAAGACGGTTTGCGCCGTATGTATGTCGAGCAAGAAGATGTGTTCTATTACTTAACGGTAATGAATGACAACTACACGCATCCTGCGATGCCAGAAGGCATTGAACAAGACATTTTGAAAGGGATGTATTCGTTCAAAAAAGGCGACCAAAACGCAACATTGCGGGTGAATTTATTAGGTTCGGGCGCAATTTTCCGTGAAGCAGAATTTGCCGCTGAATTGTTACGCAACGATTGGGGCGTGGAAGCAGATTTGTGGAGTTGTCCAAGTTTCACCGAATTGGCGCGTGACGCGCAAACGTGTGAACGTTGGAATCGTTTGCATCCAACCGAAACTCCAAAACAATCACACGTTAGCAAATTATTGCCAAGCACAAACGTTCCTGTCATTGCGGCAACGGATTATATTCGTGCATTCGCTGAGCAAATTCGTAGCGAAATCAAAGCACCTTATACCGTTTTAGGTACAGACGGTTTCGGACGCTCAGACACGCGCGAACATTTGCGTCGTTTCTTTGAAGTTGACCGTTTCCACATTACCGTTGCGGCACTGAAAAGTTTGGCAGATAACGGACAATTTGATTTAGGCAAAGTCGAAGTTGCAATTGCGAAATATGGCATCGATGCAAACGTCAAAGCCCCTTGGTTGAAATAAGGAAGGAACCATGAGTACAACATTTGAAATTAAAGTGCCTGATATTGGCAATGTACATGATGTGGACGTGGTAGCGGTTGAAGTTCAAACAGGTGACGTGATTGAACTCGACCAAACACTGATTACGCTTGAAACTGATAAAGCGAGTATGGATGTTCCAGCGTCGGTTGCGGGTACAGTTCAACAAGTGCATTTAAAAGTTGGCGACAAAGTGAATGAAGGTTCGCTCATTGTCACGGTTTTGGTGAGCAAAGAAGAAGCGGCTACGCCTGCACCAGCGGCTGAACCAACACCTGCTCCTGCGCCAGTTGAAGAAGTAAAAGCGGTTGAAGTTGCCGCCCCTGCGCCAAAACCTGAAATCCCCCCCGCCCCCCTTTCCAAGGGGGGAGAAGCAAAAGGCAAAGCCCACGCTTCGCCAGCCGTTCGTTTATTTGCGCGTGAATTGGGTGTTGATATTTCGCAAATTTCACAAGGCAACGGTCGCAAAGGTCGCATTTTAAAAGACGACGTAAAAGCGTATGTCAAAAAAGCATTAACCGAAGGCATCACCGTCACAGGTGGCGCAGCATTACCAAAAATTGCTGTACCTGATTTTACGGCGTTCGGGGAAATCGAAGTCCAACCACTCAGCAAAATTAACAAACTCACAGGTCAACACATGACCAGTGTTTGGCTTAATTTGCCGATGGTGACGTATCACGATGAAGCGGATATTACTGACATGGAAGCGTTCCGCGTGGCGTTGAATGGTGAGAAAAATAACACTGTGAAATACACAGGTTTGCTTTTTATCATGAAAGCCTTAGCCGCCGCAATGCAACAATTCCCACGTTTTAATTCTTCGCTTTCAAGTGATGGCGCGAGTTTGATTTTCAAAAAGTATTTGAATATCGGGATTGCGGTAGATACGCCAAACGGTTTGGTTGTGCCTGTTGTGCGTGATGTGCCAAATAAATCGATTAAACAACTCGCGCTTGAAATCGGTGAAAAAAGTGAAAAAGCGCGTGCTGGAAAACTCACCGCCGCTGATATGCAAGGTGGTTGCATGAGTATTTCGAGTTTGGGTGGCATCGGTGGTAAAGCCTTTACGCCGATTGTGAACGCGCCAGAAGTAGCGATTTTAGGCGTGACAAAATCATCGATTCAACCTGTTTGGAATGGTCATGAATTTGCTCCACGCTTGATGTTGCCGCTCGATTTGACTTATGACCATCGCGTAATTGACGGCGCAGAAGGCGCACGGTTTATGGAAGCGTTGAAATACTATTTAAGCGACGTGCGTCGTCTTTTGGTTTAAGGAGAGAATCATGAGTGATAGTTACAATACAGACGTTCTCGTTTTAGGCGGTGGCCCTGGTGGTTATACGGCGGCATTTCGAGCGGCGGATTTGGGTAAAAGCGTTGTGCTAGTTGAGCGTTACGGCGTGTTAGGCGGTGTGTGTTTAAACGTGGGTTGTATTCCGTCAAAAGCTCTTTTGCATTTGGCGCATACGATTCATGAAGCCGAAGAATCTGAAAACTACGGCGTTAAATTTGCGAAACCAGAACTCGACATCGACAAAATCCGTGCGTGGCGCATGAGCGTGACCAAAGGTTTGAATGATGGTTTAGGTGCGTTGGCGAAACAACGTAAAGTTACCGTCATTGCTGGCGTTGGTAGTTTTACAGGTGCAAATACGCTGGTTGTTGGCGATACGACTGTGACGTTTGAAAATGCGATTATTGCCGCAGGTTCGCAAGCCACGCAGATTCCTGTTTTTCCCAACGACGACCCGCGCCTTTGGGATTCAAGCGATGCGCTGGCGTTGCCGTTTATTCCAAAAAAACTGTTGATTGTTGGCGGCGGGATTATCGGGCTAGAAATGGCGACGGTTTATCACGCACTCGGTTCTGAAATTCACGTTGTGGAATTGATGGATCAAATTATTCCAGGTTGCGACAAAGATTTAATTACGCCGCTGTTTCGTAAAATCAAAAAACAATACAAAAACATCTGGCTCGAAACCAAAGTCAGTGCAATTGAAGCGCAAGACGACGGTTTGAAAGTGTCGTTTGATGGTAAAGGTGCGCCTGAATCGGAAATTTTCGACGCGGTTTTAGTTGCCGTTGGACGTAGACCGAATGGCAAAAAAATCGGGGCTGAAAATGCAGGTGTGAACGTGGATGATTACGGTTTTATTGCCGTCGATAAACAACAACGCACCAACGTGCCACATATTTTTGCGATTGGCGATATTGTCGGGCAACCAATGCTCGCGCATAAAGCCGTACACGAAGGCAAAGTTGCCGCCGAAGTGATTGCGGGACATAAATCGCATTTCGACGCACTGACGATTCCATCGGTGGCGTACACCGACCCTGAAATTGCGTGGATGGGGTTGACCGAAAATCAAGCCAAAGCGCAAGGCATCGAATACGAAAAAGGCGCGTTTCCGTGGGCGGCGAGTGGGCGTTCACTCAGTATGGGACGCAAAGAAGGCATGACCAAAATTTTGTCTGACAAAGAAACAGGGCGCATTTTAGGGGCGGGTTTTGTTGGCACGAATGCAGGCGAATTGCTTGCCGAAGCGGTTTTGGCTCTCGAAATGGGCGCAGATATGCAAGACATTAGTTTGACCATTCACGCGCATCCAACCTTGTCTGAAACTTTTGCCTTTGCCGCTGAAATGATTGAAGGCACGATTACGGATTTATATGTGAAGAAAGCGTAAGTTTTAATGACAACCAACGTATTTGATATAAACGCACGACACATGGCAACGGATTCTCGGTGGTCAATTGATTCACCGCATTTTGTTTTATTCGTCGATGACACAGGATTTGACAAAATCTGCATCGCCAAAGGTCATGCGTTTATGTTTGCGGGAAATGGGAAGTTGATTGAGCAGTGGAAAAATTGGATTGCTCAAAATCCGTCTAACACCCCAAAACCACCTTTAGAACAAGACGATTCCGCCATTTCGATGTGTATTGCAAACATCGAAACGGCGGTAATTCGTTTTGAGTATCGACAAGATATTAGTTTGCCACTAGCAAGATTTGCAGGGAGTGGAGCTAAATTTGCCCGTGATTGTTGGCTGATGAATAATGATGCACAACTTGCCGTAAATTCAGCAAAGCAAAAAGATTGGTTTAGTGGTGGAACCGTTGCATTTTTTGATTTTCGTAGCGGTCAGCATAATTTGTTAACTTCAATCTCGATAAAAGAAGTTCAATCTCAACTTTTAGGAGGTTTTGTGATGTATAAAAATACGGGTCAACCTATTCCAGCGCGTGAAGCTGCTGAACGCGATCCTGAGATTAAAGCATTGCTTGATAAAGTCGCGCAAGGTCAAGTCACAGTGAGTGCGCCGTTTGAATCCATGCACATACCTTGGACTGAAAGTGAAAAAACAAAATTGTATGCCGTTTTGGATGATATTTTTGCTTGAAGGCACGATTACGGATTTGTATGTGAAGAAAACGTAATAAAAACGTTTAAAGTTAAAACCGTATGCTCGCATACGGTTTTAACATCACCACCATAAATTAAAGGATATGATGAAAAACTCAGCGCATTACAAAGCAGGAAGTAAAAATGAAATTGCCGTGATTCTTTCTTGTCCAGGGAAAGATGAAGCATCAGCAACACCACCTGAGCCTGCTAAAGGTCAAACTGGAAAAAACTTAGAAACAATACTAGGGATACTAACCAACGATTATGGGCATAGTGGTTTCACAAGAGATGAAATTTGCATCACGAACGCATGGGATCAAGTTGAATATTCAAATGGAGCTGGTAATACAGGTAGAAGTGAAGCAACAATTTTAGAAATACTAAACGCAAGAAATCTTGATAGATTAGCTAATGAAATTAACAAAATAGAAAAAATAATTATTTGCTGTGGAATTAACGCAGAAGCTGCCATCCTAGCCTTGTTGTATGCTGACAAAATATGTTTGAGTGTGAAGATTATTACCATTAACCATTTAGCTAATCGATCGTTAAATTCATCAATCAAATATGCTTTAGATGGTTCTGAAATAAAACACTATTTTTATGCGAAAGACAAACCAGCTGATGAAACTAGGTCATTGGAAACAATTCAAAATGATAATCGCTTGTTACGATTACAAGTAGTAGCAAAAAAAATACACGACCTAATTACAAAATAAAAAAATAAGAAGGATATTAAAAATGCCAAATTGCAGTATCTGTGGAAAATCTATGAATGAATGGTTTGAATCTGAACGAGGTCAGAAATTTTGTTCTGAAACCTGTTTTAGCGAAACTTTTCCTAAATGTAGTATTTGCCGTAAGCCGATGCAGCAATGGCAAGAAAATGAAAAAGGTCAAAAATTTTGTTCTGACAAATGTTCAAGAGAAACATTGCCAAAATGCAGTGTTTGTCACAAACCTATGCAGCAATGGCAAGAAAACGAAAAGGGGCAAAAATTTTGTTCTGAATCCTGTGCCAAAACAACATGGGCAAAATGTTCTGTTTGTTCAACCCCAATGAATCAATGGATTACAGACACATACGGCACTAAATTTTGCTCAGAAAAATGCTTTAGTCATACATTCCCAACTTGTGATTGTTGTGGCAAAAAAATGAAGGAATGGACAACTTTTGAGGATGGTAAAAAATGCTGTTCTGAAAAATGCTCAGAACAATCATTACCAAAATGCAATGCTTGCGGCACTAGAATGAAAAACTGGCGTGAAACAGAAAATGGTCACAAGTATTGCTCTGAAAGATGTTTAAGCACAGCTTACCCAAAATGTGATGCTTGTGGCTCATCAATGTCTAGTTGGCATGAACTAGAAAATGGTCATAAATTCTGTTCTGAAAAATGTTTAACTAAAGCAAATCCAACAGCAGAAATTCAAATAACATTACCAATTGGTTCGCATTTAGTGACACCAAGAATGGGATACACTCATCACGGCATATATGTTGGTAATGGCGATGTTATCCATTATTCAGGATTGGCTACTGGTTTAAGTGCGGGAGCCGTTGAAATTACAACTCTTGAACTTTTCAAAAATGGCGAAGATGTTCAGGTACGAGAGTATAAAAATCCAAAATATAAAGGCATAGATGTTGTAAATAGAGCAAAAACTAGACTTGGTGAGGATAAATATGACCTGCATGGAAACAACTGTGAGCATTTTTGCACTTGGGCAATAACTGGACGTTCAAACAGTGAGCAAGTCAATATAGCCGAAGATATTATGGATGTTTTACTTCCGAATACGTTATTGACGACAATTCTGAAAGCTAGAAAACATCACAAACAAGGATATAACGCAACTGATATAGCTAAAGATGTTGCTGATATTGGAGCGAAAACTGCAATTTTAAGTGCAGCTCAAATGATAGGGAGTATAGGGAATCCAGCTATTCTTCCAATGATTGCAACGTATAAAGTTATCAAATGGGTGTTTAAATAAGTTGTAATACATTAACGCACTTGGCTCTGAAATTCACGTTGTGGAATTGATGGATCAAATTATTCCTGGTTGTGACAAAGATTTGATTACGCCGCTGTTCCGCAAAATCAAAAAACAATACAAAAACATCTGGCTCGAAACCAAAGTCAGCGCAATTGAAGCGCAAGACGAGGGTTTGAAAGTCTCGTTTGATGGCAAAGGTGCGCCTGAATCTGAATTGTTTGATGCAGTTTTAGTTGCCGTTGGACGTAGACCGAATGGCAAAAAAATCGGTGCTGAAAATGCAGGTGTAAATGTTGATGATTACGGTTTTATTGCTGTGGACAAACAACAACGTACCAACGTGCCACATATTTTTGCGATTGGCGATATTGTCGGACAACCGATGCTCGCGCATAAAGCGGTACACGAAGGCAAAGTTGCCGCCGAAGTGATTGCGGGACATAAATCACATTTCGATGCGCTGACCATTCCATCGGTGGCGTACACCGATCCTGAAATTGCGTGGATGGGTTTGACCGAAAATCAAGCCAAAGCGCAAGGCATTGAATACGAAAAAGGGGCGTTTCCGTGGGCGGCGAGTGGGCGTTCTTTGAGTATGGGACGCAAAGAAGGCATGACCAAAATTTTGTCTGGCAAAGAAACAGGGCGCATTTTAGGTGCGGGTTTTGTCGGGACAAATGCAGGGGAATTGCTTGCCGAAGCGGTTTTAGCTCTCGAAATGGGCGCAGATATGCAAGACATTAGTTTGACCATTCACGCGCATCCAACCTTGTCTGAAACTTTTGCCTTTGCCGCTGAAATGATTGACGGCACGATTACGGATTTGTATGTGAAGAAGGGGTAATATGTTTTTCACCGAGTGGACAAGAATTTAATTCATGTCCACTCGTTTTTGTAGATGCGAAATATGGAATTTAAATGGGATTTTCACTTGATAAAGTTGTGCCTTGGGGACGTTCTTTTGAAGAATACGTCGAAATGTTTAATCTTTCTGATGATGATTTGAAATGTCACATTTTAGGTTGTGGTGATGGTCCAGCAAGTTTTAATGCTTCATTGACTCAACGAGGCGGCAATATCGTTTCTATTGACCCTATTTACAATTTCAATACGATACAAATTAAAAATCGAATTACTGAAACGTATGATGTTGTTATTGAACAATTGCGAAAAAACAAAGACGACTATATTTGGGACACAATTCCATCAGTTGAAGAGCTTGGTAAAACTCGTATGTCGGCGATGGAACTATTTTTATCAGATTATGAAGCTAATAGAAATGAACGATATATTGCGGGTGAGTTGCCAATTTTGCCATTTGAAAATGGAGCTTTTGACTTAGCTTTATCATCACATTTTTTATTTTTATATAGCGAACATTTATCCGCTGAGTTTCATGTTTTAGCATTACAAGAAATGTTGCGAGTAGCAAATGAAGTCAGAGTATTTCCAATTGTCACACTCAATGGCACGACTTCACCGCATTTAAACGCAGTGATTGAATCATTTGAGAATCAAAAATTGAAAGTTGCAATTTGTGAAGTTGATTATGAATTTCAACGTGGGGCAAACCAGATGTTAGTCATAACTCAGTAAAAATGGACACATTAAGTTATTCGGCTTTTGAAGCAAACACGCGAGCAATTTAAAAATGAAAACCGCCATTTGCTGTAACGAAACGGGTTTGTATGTGGGTTTTGTGCCTGGATTTTCAGGCGCACACACGCAAGCCAAAAGTTTAGATGAGCTAAATTTAAACCTGAAAGAAGTGATTGAAATGTTACTTGAAGAAGGAGAAGGTCTTTAAAAAAGTGCATTTTCGCTTTTTGCATTTCGACAATGAAACGCTCACTGTCAATTGACTCCAAATTTCAACAAAAATAAAGGCGGTTTATTCTGCTAATTCATCTCTATAATCTTCGTTACTTTCAATTTCAAACTTTCACAAAAATGATTAGTAAATACTTCAATCCATACACTGATTTCGGTTTTAAAAAACTCTTTGGTGAAGAAGGTAGCAAAGATTTATTGATAGATTTTTTAAATCAACTTTTGCCAGCGCATCATCAAATTGCAGAACTAACGTTTAAAAATAATGAAAATCTGTCAGACACTAAAGAAGAACGAAAATCTATTTTCGATATTTACTGCACAGCTAAAACAGGCGAGCGTTTCATCGTTGAAATGCAAAAAGCGAAAATGCACTTTTTCAAAGACCGCTCGTTGTTTTATTCAACTTTTCCTGTGCGTGAACAAGCACAAAAAGGTGAATGGGATTTTTATTTATTGCCTGTTTATTTCATTGCGATTTTAGATTTTGTCTACGATGAACAAGAAGATGAGCGTAAATTTCGCCGTGATGTGTGTTTGAAAGACCAAGACGGCGATATTTTTTATGACAAATTGCATTTCAAATTTTTGCAAATGCCACTTTTTAACAAACAAGAACATGAACTCGAAACACATTTTGATAAATGGGTTTATTTTCTAAAACACCTTGAAGATTTTGACCATATTCCAACGATTTTGAATGAGCCAATTTTTCAAAAAGGTTTTGAGATTGCTGAAGTGTCTCATTTGAGTAGTGAACAATATGATGCTTATTTGAAAAGTAGATTGTCTTATAACGAGGCAAAAGCCGTGACAGATACCGCTTTTTTTGATGGAAAAATGGCAGAAAAACGCGAAACGGCTAAAACCATGCTTGCAAAAGGTTTTGACGTTGACACGATTGCTGAAATTACAAAATTAACCAAGCAAGAAATTGAAAAGTTGTAAGTTTCTTGTTCAATTTGCCAATACAAACAAAAAAGGCGAGATTTCTTTCGCCTTTTCACTTTAAAACTACACAAGCCTTTTCATATTGATTCTTAGCAGAAAAAGAAATACGAAAAGACTCGTTATTTTTGTGTTTGCCTTTGCGTGAATAAACCGTATGGTCACGAAAGAATTCAGCTCGATTTACCCTGTGAGCAAATTTTGCCACAGGGTTATTTTTGAAATTTTGAAACTCGATCTTGAGTTCCTGTTTTGGTTTTTTCTTGGACATAAATCAATCTCCTTGTTTAATAAAATTTAACCTTTGATACATAAAACTTGTTTTAGAGTATGCACGATTTCAACCAAATCGTCTTGATTTTTCATCACCACATCAATGTCTTTGTAAGCTGATGGGATTTCATCTAATACGCCTTTATCTTTACGACAAATCACGCCTTCAGTTTGAGCAATTAAATCGGCTGTTGAAAATGCTTTTTCAGCGGCAGTTCTGCTCATTTTTCGACCTGCACCATGCGAACAAGAATGAAAACTTTCAGGATTTCCTTTGCCTTTCACAATGTAAGATTTCGCCCCCATGCTACCTGGAATAATACCTAAATCCCCTTCACGCGCTCGAATTGCGCCTTTTCTTGTGACCCAAACATTGGCATCAAAATGATGCTCATGGGCAACGTAATTGTGATGACAATTCACGGCTTCTTTGGTAATTTCAAATGGTGGCAGATGACGTTTTAATGCGGCAATTACTAAATCCAGCATGGCTTGACGATTTTCAAATGCGTATCGTTGCGCCCAATCAACGGCTTGCGTGTAATCGTTGAAATGTTCGCAACCTTCTGGAAAATAAGCCAAATCACGGTCTGGTAATTGAATAAACCATTGCTCCATGTCTTTACGCGCTAATTCGATAAAATAATTGCCAATAGCGTTGCCAATACCGCGACTACCTGAATGCAACATAATCCAAAGTTGTTGCTGTTCATCTAAACACAATTCGATGAAATGATTGCCGCTGCCAAGCGTTCCCATTTGACAAATCCAACTCGAAAAATTTTTGAAGGCTTTAAGCAATTTAGGATGTTTTTCAGTCATCAACATCAGTTCTTTTTCAAATAGCAAGGCGCGTTCAGCTAACGCTCTATCTTCTTTATGCTGGTCACGTCCAACAGGCACATCACGACTGATTTGATCAAACACTTTCTTTAACGTTTTTTCGTCTAAATCATTAGCGGTCAGTGATAAACGGCAAGCAATCATGCCACAGCCAATATCCACGCCCACTGCTGCTGGAATAATGGCATGACGACAAGCAATCACACTACCAATGGTTGCACCAATTCCCGTATGAACATCAGGCATCGCGGCGACGTGTTTGTGAATAAATGGCAAACTGGCGATGTTTTTCAACTGTTCTTGGGCTTTGATTTCAATTTCATCAGTCCAAATTTTAATGGGGACTTTGCCATCGGTGAGTACGGTTTTAATTGTCATTAGTGATGTGTAATGTTCGTTATTTAATTTAAAGTTTCGATTTCTTGTCTTGTTAAATCTGTCATGGCAACAATCACATCAATGTCAAAATTCGCCGCAAGCATTTTTTTAGCTGTTTCGCATTTAGCTTTCTTTTCGCCATCAAAAAAAGCTGTGTCTGTCACCGCTTTGGCTTCGTTATAAGACAAAATACTTTGCAAATAAGCATCGTATTGGTCACTGCTAAGATGCGAAACTTCGGCAATTTCAAACCCTTTTTGAAAAATCGGCTCATTCAAAATAGTTGGAATATGGTCGAAATCTTCAAGATGTTTTAGAAAATACACCCACTTATCAAAATGCGTTTCGAGTTCGTGTTCTTGTTTGTTAAACAACGGCATTTGCAAAAATTTGAAATGTAATTTGTCGTAAAAAATATCGCCGTCTTGGTCTTTTAAACACACATCCCTACGGAATTTTCGTTCATCTTCTTTTTCATCGTAGACGAAATCCAAAATTGCAATGAAATAAACAGGCAATAAACGAAAATCCCATACGCCTTTTTTGCCTTGATTTCGCACAGGAAAGGTGGAATAAAACAATGAACGGTCTTTGAAAAAGTGCATTTTGGCTTTTTGCATTTCGACAATGAAACGCTCACCTTTTTCACTTTCGCAATAAATGTCAAAAATGGATTTTCGTTCTTCTAGCGTGTCTGCCATGTTTTCGGGATTTTTAAAACTCAACGTGGCGATTTGATGTTGCTCTGGCAAAAGTTGATTTAAAAAATCAATGAGCAAATCTTTACTGCCCTCTTCGCCAAATAATTTTTTAAAACCAAAATCGGTGTAGGGGTTGAAGTATTTGCTAATCATAAGTTTCTCCTAAAAATTAGTTTTTTAAACCGTCAAACTCCGCACTTTAAATTCTTCAATGACACCTGCAATCAATTTTCTATAAATTTGTGCGCCTGCTGAAAAGTCTGATGTTAAAGGCAATTCTCGACGTAAATAACTCGCAAATTCGTCGTAAGTTAAGAAGTGAATCGATAAATTTTTGAGTATTTGTTCAAAACGCGAAAGATGTTCAATGTGAAAAGGTTTATTGCTAAAAAAGGCTTTTAGGTCTTCTTTGAATAGTTCATTTTGCAAATTTTCAATCGATTCAAAGTTTTCATTCCATTGATTTGAAAAACTACCTTTGCCCAGCAATATCAGAAAGTGTTCTTTTTCACATTTTTGCTGTAACTCAACGGCAAGCCCAAGCAATGCGTATTTCAACACTTGTTCAAGACTGCTTTTTGCATCAAGTTTCATTTCAAATGCAACGGTCTCTGTTTGTGAATGAAATAAAATATCAGGTTGTACACGATTGTTTAACTTAAATTTTTCATCGATATTGCGTCCTTCCAGAAAAAAATCACCTTGAAAATTTCTTCTAAATAATTGTCCGAATAATTCATTGCGAAAGGAATCGGGAGCTAAAAGAAAAAATTGATGTAGATTTTGATTTAATGTGACCTCCATATTTCGCAGGTGGCGTTGCGCTTTTTTGAACGTGTCAATTTTTGAGTCAGGATTTTTCTTTTTCCCCAAATGTTGCGGTTCCCAATAAAAAAATTCCAGCGATTCATAATAATTATCCGCCCATGTCATTTCGCTATCATGATTCATTTTTTAACATCCAGGATATTTTTCAAAAAATAAACGGCTTGTTTCATCGTTAGAACAGTCACTAAGTTTTAAGTCGTAAAAAGAATATAAATCTTCTGCTATTTCAGTGATGACGTTACGCAGTTCGAGATTGTCCAACCATTCGGCAGGAATATCATCAACGCCATACATTGCACCGAGTAAATTCCCCGTTATAGAACCTGTCGAATCTGAATCACCATCGTGATTAACCGCAAGTAAAACGCCTTCTTTGAAATTTTCAGCGACCAATGCACAATAAATCGAAATAGCAAGAGCTTCTTCTGCAATCCAACCTTGACCCAGTTTTGCAATAGCTTCATCGTGTGGGATTTGTTGACGTGCTAAAAATTCTGCTTTTTCAATGGCGAGTAGCGTTTCTTCATAGTCAGGTTTTTCAAGCAAATACGATTTGGCTATTTTTAACGCCTCCGTTGAAGATGAACCATTCACAAGAGCGCATATCAAAACTGCAAACACGCCTGCTGTCAGAATACCCGTAGGATGTCCATGCGTTAAAGCGGCATGTTCGACACCTAAATCAAAGACTTGTTGCGCTGATTGTTGATTGCGAAAATGCCAAGCAAATAAACCGACTGGTGCAACACGCATCACACCAGCACAACCTTTGCTGTCATTTTTGGCAGGTTCGCCAAGTTGTTTCATGTTTCGTAATGCTGAAAGACAAGTGTTTCCTGGTGCGCGGCGATGATGCAATTCACGTTGTTTGAATAACCAACCATCAAATTCATCATTAACATCAGGGTGTTCATCTTGTGTTTTCAACCAACGACGATAAGCATTAGCCGTTACGCCCGAATACGTTGCAATACCTTTTGTTGAACCTCTTACCCACGCACGAAGCAAGCCTTCTGCTGTGAAAAGTGTCATTTGTGTATCATCGGTAATCGCACCTAATCTGCCATAAGCTGACTCATATTTTGTGATTCCTTCTGCGCCAAAACGTCTAACAATTTCTGTTTTGGTCATAAATTCAACAGGTGCGCCCAGTGCATCACCAACGGCTCCGCCTAAAAGACAACCTGTGAATCGTTTTTTAATTATTTCTGTATTGTCTGTTGGTTGCATCGTCATTTTCATCACGCTGAATTTGAAAATTGAATTTCTAAAGCATCCGCTTCAAAAACTCACCCGTATAAGATTTCACATTTTCAGCAACTTGTTCAGGCGTGCCTTGAGCAATAATTTCTCCACCCGCGTGACCGCCTTCTTGTCCTAAATCAATCAAATAATCACAATTCTTAATCACGTCTAAATTGTGTTCAATCACAAACACCGAATTGCCTTTTTCAACTAAACTATTTAAAACCGAAATCAGCCGTTTTGTATCTTCAAAATGCAAACCTGTTGTTGGTTCGTCGAGCATATAAACCACATGACCACGTTTGCTTTTACTCAGTTCTTTGGTGATTTTAATACGCTGACTTTCACCACCCGAAAGCGTTGTCGAACTTTGTCCCAATTTGATATAACCCAAACCAACGGCTAACAGCGTTTGTAGTTTTTTGTTAATCGACGGAATAGCGGCAAAAAATGTCGCCGCTTCAGACACTTCCATATTCAAAACTTCAGCGATATTTTTGCCTTTATATAAAACGCTCAAAGTTTCTTTGTTGTAGCGATGTCCTTTGCAGTCCGAGCATTCCACATACACATCGGGCAAAAAGTTCATTTCGATTTTCAACACGCCATCGCCTTGGCAAGTTTCACAGCGTCCGCCTTTCACGTTGAACGAAAAACGCCCTTTTTCGTAGCCGCGTATTTTGGCTTCGGGCGTGGCGGCGAAAAGGTCACGGATGTCGTCAAATAATTTTGTGTAGGTCGCAGGATTGGAACGCGGCGTTTTTCCAATCGGGTCTTGGTCGATGATGATGACGTTTTTCACGCAATCAGGCACTACGATTTCTTTGAACTGCCCGATAAAATCGACTTGTTCGCCGAATTTTTTACGCAAAAACGGCATCACGGTTTGGTTAATTAACGTACTTTTTCCCGAACCCGAAACGCCTGTGATGCCACATAAAACGCCCAGCGGCAAATCGACATTCACATTTTTAAGATTGTTTTCACTCGCGCCACGCACGTTTAAAAAATCCACCGCGTCACGACGATTTTCAGGTACGGTGATTGTCAATTCGCCGTTCAAATAACGTCCCGTCAAACTGTTGGGATTTTGCATAATTTCTTCGGGCGTACCTTTCGCGGTAACGTGTCCGCCATAAATTCCCGCACCTGAACCAATATCAATCACATAATCCGATGCGCGAATCGTGTCTTCGTCATGTTCGACGACAATTAAGGTATTTCCTAAATCGCGCAATTTATGAAGTGTTTCAATCAGTTTGACATTATCGCATTGATGAAGCCCGATGCTTGGCTCGTCCAAAATATACAAAACGCCCATCAAATTACTGCCGATTTGCGTCGCTAATCGAATCCGTTGCGCTTCGCCGCCTGAAAGCGTTTTCGCACTGCGCGACAGCGTTAAATATCCCAGTCCGACATTATTTAAAAAACCTAATCGTTCGTTGATTTCTTTTAAAACTTGCCGCGCAATCGTTAAATCTTTTTCGTTTAATTTTTCAGGCAGTTGTAAAAAGAATTGCGCCGCGTTTTCGATGCTCATGTCGGTAATATCGATAATGCTTTTATCGTCGATTTTCACCGCTAAAACCACAGGTTGCAGGCGTTTTCCTTTACAACTTTGGCACGGTTTGAACACCATAAATTTTTCGATTTCTTTTTTGCGTGATTCGCTTTCGGTTTGTTTGTAAAGCCGCAAGGTTTGTGGGATGACACCTTCAAAACCGTCATCCATTTTCATCGATTCGCCTGTTGACCATTTGCCGTTGATGGCTTCGGTTGTGCCGTAAAGCAACACGTTTAATTGGGTTGGGGTGAAATTTTTAATCGGTGTCCAAACGTCAAAACAAAATTCGCGTCCGACTACTGCGATTTGTTGCGCTCGCCACGTTAAATCCATGCGGTTATAAATTGCCAACGCGCCGTCCATGATGGATTTGTTTTTGTCAGGGATTAAAAGCTCAACTGAAATTTGTGAAATTTCGCCTAGCCCGTGACATTCGCCACACGCACCGAATGGACTGTTAAACGAAAACATACGCGGTTCTAAACTTTCAAACACGATTTTCGGGTGTTTAACGCACGCGCCGAAAGTGCTGTAAATCGTTTCGCCTTCGCCGCGTTTTAATTCCGATTTTTTTTCGTTTGAGGCATTCTTATCAATCACAATCATGCGTTCTTTGCCGAGCAATAACGCTTGTTCGACGGCTTCGTTGATGCGTGAACGTTCGTCTTCGTCAATCGTAATCGTGTCAACGACGGCTTCAATCCAGTGTTTTTCGTAGCGTTCGAGTTTTAATTCGTCTTTGATGGTGTCGGCATCGTAGATTTTTTGGTCAACGCGAATTTTGGCAAAACCTTGTTTGCGTAATTCGTCGATAACTTGTTCGTGTGTGCCTTTTTGTCCGTTAATCATCGGCGCGAGGAAAATCAAGGTTTTGTCTTGTTCTGCCATGATTAAACGAGTGATATTTTCTGCACTTTGCGGTTTGATTTCGCTGTGACATTTTGGGCAATGATGCGTACCGATTCGCGCAAAAAGTAGGCGCAAATAATCATAAATTTCGGTCACTGTGCCGACGGTTGAACGGGGATTTTTGCTGGTGGTTTTTTGTTCAATCGAAATCGCAGGCGATAGCCCTTCGATGCTGTCCACGTCGGGTTTGTCCATCAAACCTAAGAATTGCCGCGCGTAAGCGGACAAACTTTCGACATAACGGCGTTGTCCTTCGGCGTAAATCGTATCGAATGCCAGCGTGGATTTTCCCGAACCCGAAAGCCCTGTGATGACAATCAATTTATTGCGCGGAAATTCCACATCGATGTTTTTTAAATTATGTTCGCGTGCGCCTTTTACTATGATGCTGTTTTTCATGGTGATTTTTTGAGCAATAAAAAAAGACGTGATTAAAAACCACGTCTTTTGAATGAAAAATTACAGGATGAAATCGCTTTTAACTAAGCCGTTCACGCCACTAAGTTCAATTGAAAAATCAGCCTCTGCATCTTTGTCGTTATTTCCGTAAAGAATATGTGTAGCAGTATTGAAATACAGAGCGTTTGTTAATTTGAATACAACGTCTTTTGTACCAAGCTGAAGCGATTTAAAAGCATCATTTGCTTTTGTTGTAGTGTTTGCGTCAATTGCAGATAAGTCTATTTTGTCTTTTTCAGCACGTTTGAAATCAGTGATGATGTCACGGGTTTTGTTTGTAAGTCCCGATTCTGTAACTGAATTAAATTTAAACGTATCGGCACCTTTTCCGCCCGTTAATGTATCTTTTCCTGCTAAACCAGTTAATACATTTTTACCTTCATTACCTGTCAATGTATTGTTGAGTTCATTCCCTGTTGCCGTAAAATCGTCGAAATCAGCACCACTTGTTGACTTTAACGTTAAATTTTCAACATTAGCAGGCAAAACAAAAGAAATGAAACTCTTCACAGAATCAAAACCTGCATTGGCTTTTTCAATGATTAAATCCTGATTATTGTCAATATCGTAAGTGTCATTACCAACGCCGCCAATCATGACATTTTTATCACCGCTGTAATAAGATTTCCCCGTGCCATCAAGAAAATTATCTCCTGTCATGGCTTCATATTTCGGAGCAATATGTTTGTTGTCCCAAGTGTATTGCGTTCCTGCTATCTCTTGCATGGGTAAAATAACTTGAGTTTCATAATTTATATCGAATGAATTTAAATTAAAACCATGAATTGAACCCGCACCGTTTTTTGCCGTATCAGGTAACTGCGAATCAAGTGAATGTGCAGCTTCCATGTAAATATCCATGCTGTGATAATCAGCATTAAGAGAACCGTAAGCCTGTGCTTTATTGTTGTCATGATAAAGGTTTGAATTAACGGTTACGATACGACCTTCGTGATAACCCGTATCTGGTACGGGGTCTCCATCCATTTCAATACAAATAATTCTATCGTCTAACGAACCAGAAAAATTGTATCCAGGCGCGGCAAAAGTGACTGCCTCATACTTAATTATGTCTTTATATGGGTGATCAAGCATATAAGCTAAAACCATTCCCCCACCTAAACTGTGTCCTGTCACATAAACATTTTTAATATCACTGGCTGTCACATATTGATCAACTGAATCAAGAAAAGGTTTTAATTTTGCGTAATGCTCTGCCATGTGTGTCCAATCGTAGACATCTGGTGTTCTATCACCATCACTAAATAGCCCCGCATCATTGTCATTTGTGCCACGAATCGAAATAACCAGTGCGTCTTTGCATTGCACAGCAATCGCGGCAGCATTGGCATTATGATAAATACCTTCATCAGATATGACTCCAGTGGTTACAGTGATTTCGTCGTTTGTTAAAACTTTCCAATCTTTATTAACTCGCGCCCATGCTTCATCTGCATAAGGTTTAACAAAATTAACACCTTGTCCCGTGCTAGCTTCGTCACTTCCCAACTGATAAACGGCTTTCGCTAAATCCGCAAATGTTGAGTAATAGCCATTTGCTTTAAAAATTTCCGCGACGGGTTTCGGTTTAAAAGAGCTTACATCAGCCGTCACATCCTTAAACTGCAACTTTTCAACCTCCACGAAAAAATCAATATCAGAGTTTTTCTCGTATGAAATTTTGTTTGTGATTCTGAGCGATTCTCGAAAATCATACGGATGGTTCGTTGTGCTGAAATTATCAAAATACTCAATTTTGTAATCAGCAAAAAAACCGTCAATGACAGCCGTATCAGTTCCTTTGCCACCGTCTATTTCATCATAGCCCGAACCACCGCCATTTAACGTGTCATTTCCATCGCCGCCAAATAAAGAATCATCACCTAATTCACCATTCAATGAGTCATTGCCTGCATATCCCCACAATTGATTTGCTTTGTCATTTCCTGTCAAAACATTTTTCAGTTCGTTACCGTAACCATCAATCAATGAATCGTTGTTTTCCAAATCCAAATTTTCAACATTTGCGGGCAAGGTGTACGTTATCGAACTTCTGACTTCATCTGTGCCTTCATTTTTTTGTTCGATGACTTCTTCAATTTTAGGATTGGACAACGCATTGTTGTCACTGTGATAAATACCTTTGTCTGTCACAAAATAAATATCATCACCTGTGCCACCGTTGAATTTAATGGGCGTTTCAGATGTTGTTCCATCTATTGTGTTGAATTCGATAATGCCACGCATCGAATGATACGATTGTACATTCGGTAAATCATTCCAATAGTTAGCTCTAGTTTCTGGATTGGTAAAAATGTGTGCGTAATTTTCATTTCCTTGATGATTATTCGGCTCACCACTACTCCAATGAGTGTAAGTAGAGGTTTCACCGCTAATCCATTTCCAAATTCCTTCTGCTTCTTGGTCGGTATATCCAATCCATAACCATTCATCAACATTCTGAAAAGTAGAAATCAACCAATCTTGTTCCGCTTGGTCGTTAATCGTAACTAAATTTCCACCTAAACTTTGAGCCTCAGCTTGCGCTTCTGTCCATGTGCCAGCTTTAGTCAATTGGTAGGTGTGTCCGTTGTATGAAAATGTTGTAGTCATGGAATTGCCCTTTTAGTTGAATTTTGGAGTGGTAATTTTAGCGTAAATTTTCAATTTCGATTTTAGTTAAACCTGTTGCATTAGCAATGGTGTCGATGTCTAAACCTGTGGCGAGAAGATTCTTTGCAATAGTTTGTTTTTCTTCGAGTTTGCCTTTTTGAACACCTTTTTCGATGCCTTCTGCAAAAACTGTGTGCTTGGATTCTTCATCATTAAATTCCTCAAACATTCGAGCGCGTTCTGTGGGTGAAACGAGGTCATTTTCAATTGTGTTGAAAATTTTTTGAATTAACGAATCGTGATAATTCGATTCTTCGACTTGACCATCTAACGTATCTTGAATTGCGTCCATCCATTCTTTGTAAATAGCAGGCGTTTTTTCATTTGCATATTTCGGACAAAGATAAATAATTTTGTGGGGAATTTCGTTAACCCCGTTGCCGTCCGCATCTTTTGGGTCAAAATCAATCGTCAACACATCTTTTTGATGTTTGTCACCTGATGTTAAAACCACAATGGTGAACACTTTTAGTGGTGGTCGATAATTTCTTGCTTTGGAAATTTGTTCCAGAATTGCCGCACAGTGATAATGTAAAAAACGGTCGTAATGATCAGAGCTTTTTTTGTGTTGAATATCAACAATGATGCGATTTTTTTCATCTTGTGCGTACAAATCAAAACGCAAATCGACATTCCCAATCACAGGGTCAAAGGATTTTTCAGTTTCGACCGTATCAATTTCTAAATCAATGCCTAAAACCGCTTTCACAAAACCTTTGAAAATATCCACGTCGCAAAATGCTTTTTTAAAAATAACGCCATATTGAAGTGAAGCAACTTGTTTCATAAAAATTCCTTGTTGTGTTTTAAATTATGTTCGCGTGCGCCTTTTACTATGACGCTGTTTTTCATGCCCCCTAACTGATTGATAACAAAGAATATCAAACTCGTTCATGTAACAATTCTTCAAATTTATCTATTGGAATTGGCTTGCTGAAATAATAGCCTTGATAATCATGACAACCCTGCGCCGCAAGGAATTTTCGGTCTTCTTCTGTTTCCACACCTTCGGCAATAATATCCATATCAAGACTGCGTCCCAGCGCGATAATGGCATGAACTATCGCGGTATCACGAGAACTGGTGCGGGCTTCTCGTACAAAAGATTGGTCAATTTTTAATTGATTCAAAGGCAAACGTTTTAAATACGCCAAAGAAGAAAAGCCAGTCCCGAAATCATCAAGAGAAAATTTCACCCCTTTATTTCTCAACAGTTGCATCTTTTCAATAATATCGTCGATGTCATCAACTAACATACTTTCCGTGAGTTCTAATTTCAGCTTTTCAGGATTCGCGCCCGTTTTTTCTAATACGTTCAACACAGAATCTACAAAATCGGATTGCCGAAATTGTTTCGCACTGACATTGACGGCAAGTATCAAATGTTGCGTATTGTGGTTACGTTCCCAAATTTTTAATTGCGTACAAGCTGTTTCCAAAACCCATTGTCCAATTGATAAAATTAAACCTGTTTTTTCTGCCAGCGGAATAAAATCAGAAGGTGAAATGATGCCTTGTTCGGGATGATGCCAACGTATTAGAGTTTCTGCTCCCGTCGCTTTGCCATTTTCATTAACTTGTATTTGATAATACAACCGATATTGGTCATTCAACGCCTTACGCATACTTGTTTCTAGCTGTACACGCAATTCCAATGCACGCTGTATTTCAGGATCAAAGAAACTAATCGTGTTGCGTTCAATTTCTTTTGCTTGGTGCATTGCCATTTCGGCTTGCCCGAGTAATTCATCTGCTGTCACTTCGCCACCGCAAAATAACGCAATACCAATACTTGCTGAACATTGATATTCGTAACCTTGTAAATCAAATGGCTGATTGATTGAAAAAAGAACTCTTTTCGCAATGGTTTCGGCTTGAATAGCAGCCAAATTTTCCTCTGTGTTTAACTTATCGAGTAGCACCACAAATTCATCGCTTCCGATACGAGCCACCATATCATCTGCATGAATAATGGCTTGCAAATGGCTGGTCACAGCAAGCAATAGCGAATCCCCCATTGCATGACCTTTGCTATCGTTAAGCGTTCTAAAATTATCCAAATTCACGAATAAGACAGCACTATGTCGATTTTTTGATGTGTGAGACATCAGGGTTTGTTTTATTCGTTCCAACATTAAAAAACGATTAGGCAAATGCGTAAGAGAGTCGTAGTAAGAGAGGTTGTGAATGATTTCTTCTGATTTTTTGATGACGGACATGTCTGTGAAAGCGGCAACATAATTACTAACCTGTCCATTAGCATCCGTTACTGCGGAGATACTGAGCCATTCGGGATACACATCGCCATTTTTGCGCCGATTCCAAATTTCACCCTCCCAAAATCTATCTTGGTTCAAACTTTCCCACATGCTGTCATAGAATTGCTTGCTCTGTTTGCCAGACTTGAGAATGCTAGGTGTATTCCCGATGATTTCTTCGGCGGTATATCCCGTAATTCGAGTGAATGCCTGATTAACTTTCAAGATGGTTTGCTTCTTATCGGTGACTAGCATTGCTTCATTCGATTCGAATGCTGTTGCGGCAATGCGTAATTCATTCTCCGCGAGTTTGCGTTCGGTAATCACTTCAGAAAAAATAATCACGCCGCCGATATTTCCTTCACTGGTCAACCAAGGGTGCATTTCCCAGCGTACCCAATCGACTGTTCCATCTGCTCGCAAAAATGCGGCTTCGTCACCTTTCTCAACCGCCCCTGCTAGGCTTCGTTGATGAAGCTCTTTAATGTGTTCAGATAATTCAGAGAAAATATCGTAGTGACTACGACCAATAAGTTCTTTTTCATCCAATTTGTAGTCAACAAGCCAACGGTGACTGTGAGCAAGGTAACGCATTTCACGGTCAAACATAGCAATGGCTGATGGCGAATAGTGAATAAATAAACGAAATTTTTCTTCACTTGCTCGTAGCAAGGCTTCTGCTTTCTTTCTCTCTGTTAAATCGCATATATAAGCCGTAAAAAAAGGTTGATTATTTTGCATCTGTCTTACGATGGTTATTTCAATTGGAAATTCAGAACCATCCGCACGCATTCCTTGTGTTTCGATATGGTTATTTAGCATTCTTGATTCGCTCGTTTCAGCGAGTCTTACTATACCTTCTCGATGTGCATTACGATGAGCGATAGGAATAATAAGTTCAGCAACTTTATGACCTACCGCTTCCGATTGTGAATAACCAAAAATACTTTCAGCCTGTGAATTCCATGTGATGATTTTTCCGTATTTATCCATGCTTACAACGGCATTTAGCGCAGATTCCATCAGCAAATGGGAATTTTCGATACTTTTTCGTTGTGAGCTATGCCAACTTTTGAGCTTGAATAAGGAATAGATGAATGTGCCAGTAACAGCAATGAAAAATAAGAATTTTACTTGCTTCGCAACCGCAATCATGAACAATCTATCAGACAAAATTATCCACAAGCCTGCGAAAAGGGCGTAAATACAAGTAATTTTGAAATAAGTAAGCTGTTTAAACATAAGTCTCGCAAGAAAGAAATATGACTGTAGTCAATCATTAGCGAATTCAGTAAGAATCCGATCTATCAGTATTTATGCTGACAGCAACCAAAACTTCAAGGGCTTCAATCAATCAAAACCGCAAATAGTGCATAAACCACAATGTCATAAATTTTATCAATGCTGAGGAACACCACACAATTTTGCATTAGTTCGTGTAGCTTTAATAACAGGCATTACGTTGTCATAGTCTGATGGTGGGTAATCTTCTTTTAATGTAGCGTCCGTTTTTTGTGCATCCTCCAATAACGGTTGCAACCATCGTTTGCAATTTGATGTATTCCCCAATTTATAAGCCGTTAAAGCCAAATCATTACGCAACCATTTTTTTTCTAACCAATCTAATGTTGATTCACATTGTTGAAATGCGGGTTGTAATAACGCATAAGCCTCTGCATAAGATTTTTTATCATAAAGTTGCTTGAATTTATTTCGAGTTTTCTCCAAAGCTGAAGGCACACAATTTTGTGCAACGCTCAGATATAGCCCTTCAAATTGCGCCCGCATTCCACAGAAATAAGTACACATAGATGAATCTTGTGCTGTTACATCAACTCCATTGTTTTTGACAACAAAATTTACTACACATTTCGGCTCGTTTCCTTCTTCTTGATCATCAGGTACAGATTTTCCATTATGAATAACACCTGCTAATGAGCAACTATGACCATTTGTGCCTATTGCTTCGATAGAAAAATGTTTATCATCACGGATTTTTAAATATCCCCAACCGCCTTCTGTCAAATACTCACCTGTTTTTAGTGACTGACCTGCGCTGTATGAAATTGATGTAGTTAAAAAATAAAAAAGGAACAGCGATAGAAAAAGAGGTTTATTCATGATGTTTTGCCATAAAAATGTTTTTTATTTAAGTACACCAATGCAACGCTTCTAGCGCAGATTTTCGATTTGACTTAAGCCTGTTAATTCTGCAATCGTTTTCACGTCAAGATTTTTCGCAATAGGATTGATGACAGTTTGTAATTCAGGATGGTGCGTCATCAAAAGACAAAATTACCCGCACAGAAACGCTGTCAGGAATGTGATCGGGAATGCGAACCGTATGTTGAAAAGGCACGTTGTTGCATTATTTCCTCCATCAACATTCGAATCAATCTAGTTAAAATTTCAAACCTTATCCGCCAAGCGCAAAATCAAACCCGCAATTAACGCAACTTGCAAAAATCCCGCGCCAATCACCCAACGCACCAATTCTGCTTTAGACTGCTCAATTTTCAGTTCAACATCTTTGATTTTGTTTTCTAGCTTGAGTTCCAACTCACGCAAATCACGCTTTGTGGCGATATTATCGAGTTCGTAATCATGCCTTGCTTGTTCAACTGCCGATGTTGCCGTTTTGCCTTGAATGTTTGCAATGACTTCGGCTTGTTGTTCGCTAAATCCAACACCTTTCAGGGCATTATAAAATTCGTGAATGTTTAATGCAGTTGTACTCATTTATTTCCTCCTTCATTGGTCAAACTTACCTCAAGCTAATCTGTATCTAAAACTTCCTGCCAGTGCGTGGCAATCATGGATTCAATGGATGCTTTCCAATTTGCACGCGGTATTTTTTGCATTACCGCATCATCAAAAGACAAAATCACTCGCACAGAAACCCCGTCAGGAATGTAATCAGGAATACTAACCGTATGTTAAAGTTGCATCACAACTCCTTCAAAAGCAGAAATCAATCTTGTGGATAATGTCGTGATTATTTTCGACCAGAAAACACAACGAAACTGTAGTTTTTATACCAACAATCAACAGTTTCAAACTTCGCCTGTTTCAGCCAATTCAATTGGTTTTCCAACGTGGACATTTTATCTTCTTTCATTCGATCTAAAGCCGCATCCAAATCTGCATCTGAAACGCCACGATTTTTAACTTGCTGAATCCATGTTTTACGATAAATGCTTTCAATCTCTGGCATTGAACCTAATACTTGATCTGCATTGATAAATATACCGCCTTTAGGTAATACATCATAAATATGGCGAAACAGCTCGATTTTAAGATTTTCCGTTAAATGATGAATTGAAAGTGCAGACACTACAGCGTCAAATTCACCGTTGAACTGCTTTGAATAATCGGCAGTGATAAATTCAAAACGGTTTAAATCATCAGAAAAACGTTCTTTAGCTTTGGCAAGCATTACGTCAGATACATCAACTAACGTAATTTGTGCATTAGGAAATTGTTTCGATATGAATAGTGAAAGCAATCCTGTACCTGCACCCAAATCAAGAACTCGAAAAGATGCTTGATTCTCGTAGGGTATCAACGCAAGTGCAGTATTATAAAAATCATCAAAACAAGGAATAAGTTGCCGTCTTGCTTGGTCATAATTGTGTGCAGACACATCAAAAGCTGTTTTTACTGCTGTGGCATCCATAGGTTTTTGTCCTTATTTCAACGTCAGTTATTATTCAATTCAGTAATTACAGTTTCGATTATCAGCAAGCTATCAATTTTATCAATTCATACTTAACTTCTTCTTTGCCCGAAGAAGATTGAGTTTTAATGATTTGTTCAATTTCTGCGCTATAAATATCTTGAAAATTTGGCAATGGAATTTCGGCTTTTTCAGCTACCTTTCCAGAAAAATGGCGATTATCATCTAACGACACAATTTTATAACTCTTTGTTATTGTATCAAAAGCGACTAGTCTACCTCTGATTTGAATAATTTCTCTTTCAGCTATATCTAATTTACTTATAATTTCAAATGCCTGTTTTATAACTTTTTTCTCTAAAAAAAATTCCCCGCCTCTATTCACTTTGGGAGAACCCCATTCAATTTTCAAATCACTTTGAATACTTAGCAGTTCTTTCAGTAATTGTTGATATTTTGAAGCGGCTCTTCCTTTTAAATCATGCAGTTTATTTTTTAAATCTGTTTCGTTATCTTTCAACGTAAATAAGTTAAAAACCTCAGCAAGAGAATCTGAAATGAGAGAATAATCGAAAATTTCATTGTCTAAATAATTTGATTTCATTTGAAAACCAAATGACCCCATAAAAATTTGAGAAGCATTTAAATATGTTTTTTGTTGAATTTCAGCAGGAATCAAACCTTTTTCAGTCGGTTTTCCTGAACATTTTTGACCTACCGCATCCACAAGATCTTGAAAAATAATCAATGTTTTTCCAAATTCTCTAATACCTAATTCATGATTAAAATTATTAGGCGGATAAAAATGTAAATTGAAAACCTCTCTATTGGATGCGTGAGCCGAAATTACAGGATCTATTGCTCCTAAACCATAGTCATATTTTAAAGGCTCATTCGTTAAATATGTATTTTCGTAAGGAAGTTCATCGTCTGTGAATTGCTCTGGCAAAATGTAAGTAAATTCAGCATCTTTTTGTAAATAATACGTTTTAATTTTGTATAGATATTCTTCTTCTGGATTTTTAAAAGCAAAATACAAATCTTTTTTGTGATTAAGGAGTAAGTTGAGTCTATCCACAGAAATACTTAGATAAAGCCACATTAACTCTTCTTCATTTTCATCAATTGATAAAACAAGATAATACTGTCCTGTTTTATTTTTACAGGTAAATAAGCGTGGAATATCGTAGAACTCAAAAATATCTTTAACTTCAAGTTTTCCAAGAGGCGTTTTTTCAGGTAAATAAAACATTTTTAGTTATCCACATTTGAAAATAATGTCCAAGGCTCATTCAAGTTGGAAGAAACCCACCATGTCATGTGTCGTTTAGAGTTTGTTGAGGGGGTGTTAGCAAACTTCCCATGATTATTATTTAAATTAGCCGAAGCAATGCCCTTGTTATTTTTACGAATTGATGGAATTTTTTTCTTGATTTCTTCACATGCTTCTACAGATGGAAAAACAGATAATCCTCTCGCTTGACAAGCCATGTCGCCCCAATCTTTATCTGGTCTTAACTCGTAATGAGAACAAAAATCCAATTTATCAAGGATATGCGTTTTAGTTAACCTGTAGACAACACCATCTGCATTTGTCGCTTCAAATGGCGGACATTGTTCAGGGTAATGATCTGGAAAATCGCTCAACACTATGCCTCATCATATTCTTATAAGCATTTTGCATTGCAAGAGTTAGGAAATAACATTCACAATGCAAACTCAATTATCTAACTGTAGAACTGAATATCTAATCCGTTAAAAACATGCTTAGTCTAATTGCGACTTAACCAAATCCACAACCTCACCCAAAGCCCCCGCCAACGCCGCAGGATTCGTCCCGCCAGCTTGCGCTAAATCAGGTTTGCCGCCACCTTTACCGCCAATTCTTGCAGCAACAAAATTCGCTAATTCGCCTGCTTTGACTTTTGCGGTTTGGTCTTTGGTCACGCCTGCCACTAAACTGATTTTTTCACCCTCAACCGCCGCTAAAACAATCACCGCGTTATGTAATTTGTTTTTGAGTTGTTCGACAATTTCACGCAAGGTTTTGGTATCGACATTTTCAACCGTTGTCGCCAACACTTTCACGCCGTTGATTTCGATTGCTTGCGCCATCAATTCATCACCTGTCGCGCTGGCAAGTTTTGAATTTAATTTTTCCAACTGTTTTTCCAAACCGCGAGCGCGTTCAACAAGTTGTTCGACTTTTTCGACGGCTTTATCAGGCGTGCCTTTGACTAAATCGGCGATTTGCGCCAACGCGCTTTCACGTTGAGCAAACCACGCTAAACAGTTTGCGCCTGTGACTGCTTCAATGCGTCGCACGCCAGCCGCCACGCCGTTTTCACTGATAATTTTAAAACAACCAATATCGCCAGCCCGCGCAACGTGTGTGCCGCCGCATAATTCAGTGGAGAAATCGCCGATTTTTAACACGCGCACTTCTGCGCCGTATTTTTCGCCGAATAACGCCATCGCGCCTGCTTTGACGGCATCATCTTTTGCCATGATTTGCGCTGAAACGGCATTATTTGAACGGATTTGCTCATTCACCAAACATTCCAGCGTGGCGATTTCGTCAGCGGTCAACGGTTCAAAATGCGAAAAGTCAAAACGCAACCGTTCAGGATTTACGAGCGAACCTTTTTGCGCGACGTGTTCACCTAAAGTTTGACGCAACGCGGCGTGTAATAAATGTGTTGCTGAGTGACTTAATTCGGTGGCTTTACGTTTTGCCATATCAACGGTGGCTTTCACGTTTTGTCCAACTTTCAACGCACCAGCACTGACTTTGCCTTGATGCAAAAATAAACTGCCTGCTTGTTTTTGCGTATCGGCAACGTCAAACGTCGCGCCATCCGCGCTAATCGTTCCGCTGTCACCGACTTGTCCGCCTGATTCGCCATAAAACGGCGTTTTGTCTAAAACAACAACGCCTTCTTCGCCTGCGTTTAATTGTTCAACGGCTTCGCCGTTTTTAAACAACGCCACGATTTGTGCGCTGTCATCTAATAATTCATAACCTGTAAATTCAGTTTGCGAATCGAGTTCGATATTTTTATGTGCATCCGCCCCGAAATGACTTGCCGAACGCGCTCTATCACGTTGCGCTTCCATTGCTTTTTCAAAGCCGTCGTAATCGACAGTTAAATTATGTTCACGGGCAAAATCGGCTGTTAAATCAACAGGGAAACCGTAAGTGTCATAAAGTTGGAAAACGGTTTCGCCTTCAATGACTGTTCCTGACATTTTGGCAACGCACGCTTCCAAAATTTTCATCCCTTGACCAAGCGTTTCTGCAAAACGTTTTTCTTCGCGCTCTAAGACTTTTTCAACTTGTTCAAGTTCTTTGCGTAATTCGGGGAAGGCATCGCCCATTTCTTGAGCAAGCGGCGCGACTAATTTGTGGAAGAAAATTTCATTTACGCCCAAACGATAACCGTGACGAATCGCACGACGGATAATGCGACGCAACACATAACCACGCCCTTCGTTTGAAGGCATCACGCCGTCAACAATCATAAACGCACAAGAACGAATATGGTCAGCAATCACGCGCAACGAACTGTTTGTTAAATCTGTCGTATTTGTGACAGACGCGGCGGCTTTAAGTAAGTTTTGGAACAAATCGATGTCGTAATTGTTATGCACATTTTGCATCACAGCAGAAATACGCTCTAAACCCATGCCCGTATCAACCGATGGTTTTGGCAATGGTGTTAACGTGCCGTCTGCCGAGCGGTCATATTGCATGAAAACTAAGTTCCAAATTTCAATATAACGGTCGCCGTCTTCGTCTGGTGTACCTGGAGGTGAGCCGAAAATGTCTTCGCCGTGGTCATAAAAAATCTCACTGCAAGGCCCACAAGGTCCTGTGTCGCCCATTGACCAAAAATTATCTTTCGCGCCGATGCGTGACACACGGTCAGGCGAAACGCCGATTTCGTTAATCCAAATGTTTGCCGCTTCGTCGTCTTCTTCAAAAACCGTGACCCACAATTTTTCTTTTGGAATTTCAAGCACATTGACCAAAAATTCCCACGCAAAATGAATCGCTTCTTTTTTGAAATAATCGCCAAAACTGAAATTGCCGAGCATTTCAAAAAACGTATGGTGACGCGCGGTGTAGCCGACATTTTCTAAATCATTATGTTTTCCGCCTGCACGCACGCAACGTTGACTGGTTGCAGCACGGACAAATTCGCGTTGTTCACGCCCTAAAAACAAATCTTTAAACTGCACCATGCCAGCATTGGTGAAAAGTAACGTTGGGTCGTTGTGTGGCACGAGTGAACTTGAAGGTTCAACTGAATGTCCATGTTGTTTAAAAAAATTCAAAAATGCAGAGCGTACTTCTGCGCTAGTCATGTATTTCATAAGGATTTTTTGCG
>Ga0172375_10001615_pt1 | contig 36090 bp, 25 predicted proteins | sample LakKiv1m_FD_114537 | JGI IMG/M metagenome (GOLD analysis project Ga0172375, IMG submission 114537) | Freshwater microbial communities from Kabuno Bay, South-Kivu, Congo - kab_092012_11.1m | ecosystem: Environmental > Aquatic > Freshwater > Lake | place: Democratic Republic of the Congo... | reverse complement strand
CTGATAGAAAGTGTTGTATTAACATGTCAAACAATGAAAGCAACAATATCCGTAAACAGGTTTCCAGATTTTACGCAGATAGCGTAAACAAGGGTTGTGGATGTTCCTGCGGCTGCACACCGACACTTCAGAAAGGTGTCGCAGTAAAGACCGCTGGTTACAGTTCAGAAGAACTTTCAGATCTACCCGATGATGCGGTCGTCAATTCCTTTGGCTGCGGAAATCCATTGGCATTCAGCAACGTAAAAGAAGGTCAGACTGTTCTCGATCTAGGCAGCGGAGCCGGAATTGATCTGCTCATCGCCGCACGCAAGGTCGGTCCGAGTGGGCGAGTCATCGGTGTGGATATGACTGACGACATGATAATCCGTGCGCAGGCGAATATCGCCGCTGCAGGATTCAAAAATATAGAAGTGCGGAAAGGCATAATAGAAGATATGCCGGTCGAAGACTCTTCTGTCGATTGGGTCATATCGAATTGCGTCATTAATCTCTCGCCGGAAAAGAACAAAGTCTTCTCCGAAATCGCCAGAGTTCTCAAGCCGGGTGGACAGATCAGCATCTCCGATATCGTAGTTGGTGATCTACCCGAATGGGTACGCGAAAGCGCCGCTCTATACGGAGCCTGCGTAGCCGGAGCTATTAGTGAAGAAGAATATGTAAATGGGCTTCTTACCTCCGGTCTTGGATCTGTGGAAGTGGTGGATCGTTTTGTGTATGGCGGCGATCAGCTTAAATCTCTGGTCGAATCGGAGTTTCCAGCCGATTCATCATCATGTTGCTGTTGCGGCACCGATAAAGTCATTGCGGAAGTAAGCAAAGTCCTTGATGGCAAAATCTGGAGCGCCAGATTTGTGGGAAAAAAGTGATAATCTTCAAACAGAAATCATGGCAGGAAGAGGCGGCGGAGATTGCCGCTAAAAAGCCTGAAAAGATACTGTTCATATGCGTACAGAATTCGGCCCGCAGTCAGTTAGCCGAAGCTGTTGCCAGGCATCTCGCCCCGTCCTGTGTCGTGGTAATATCCGCAGGCTCGCAGCCGTCTGCGGTGCGTCCGCTGGTTTTCACAGTGCTTGAAGAAGCAGGAATCGCAGGCGATGGTCTGTACAGCAAATCTGTAAACGATATAGACTCTGCTGGAATCGATGCTGTCATTACGCTTTGCGCCGAAGGCGTCTGTCCAGTGTTTCTAAGCATGGCACCGCATCTGCACTGGACTTTGCCCGATCCTGCAGCGTTCGAATCAGAAGAAGCAAAGCTGGAAGCTTTTCGGTCAGTTCGTGACGAGCTTTTAAAACGTCTGAAAATCCTTCTTGATTACAAACTGGACTGATTATGTCAGAGCGAAAAACATTCATTTTATTTATAGGCATATTCGTTGCACTGTGGTTTATGCCGATTGAGTCCGAGCGCTTCAGCGGTGCTGTATTCGAAGCTCTGGCGCTGGTCAAGTGGTATGCCCGCGAGCATGTAATACTCTGTCTTGTTCCGGCTTTCTTCATTGCCGGAGGCATCGCCAACTTCGTTTCTCAGAATTCAGTGATGAAATACCTTGGTTCGCAGGCAAAACGCAGCGTAGCGTACGGAGTAGCGGCCTGTTCCGGCAGCATACTTGCAGTGTGTTCGTGTACGGTGTTGCCGCTTTTCGCTGGTATCTACATGCGCGGAGCAGGTCTGGGACCGGCTACGGCTTTCCTGTATTCCGGCCCGGCTATCAACGCACTCGCCATAATTCTTACCGCACGAGTTCTAGGGCTTGAAATCGGCATTGCAAGAGCTGTGGGAGCAGTGTCGTTTTCGGTAATAATCGGACTGCTCATGGCGTTAATATTCCGCAAGGAAGAGGCCGCCAAGCAGGCAGCCATGCCTGTTATGCCGCAGGAGGAAAGCACGCGCTCGTGGAAACAGGACATTCTCTATTTCGCCTTGATGCTGATATTTCTGGTTTTTGCCAACTGGGGCAAACCGCAGGACGGCGACGCCGGTTTCTGGGGTGTCATTTACGCCGTCAAATGGTATGTCAGCGGGGCTTCGCTTGTCGGGTTGCTGCTGGTTGTCTGGCGCTGGTTCCGGCGTGATGAAATAAAAAGCTGGGGTTCTTCATCCTGGGAATACGCCCGCATGACGCTGCCGCTATTGTTCGGCGGCGTATTCGTCGCAGGTCTCCTGCTTGGCCGTCCGGGACATGAGGGTATTATCCCTTCTGAGTGGGTTTCGGGTCTGCTGGGTGGCAACTCGCTTGGGGCCAATTTCTTTGCTTCTCTTGCCGGTGCCTTCATGTATTTTGCCACCTTGACTGAAGTTCCCATTGTCGAAGGTCTTATCGGTGCCGGTATGGGCAAAGGCCCGGCGCTGGCGCTGCTGCTGGCCGGTCCGGCGCTCAGTCTGCCGAGTATGCTTGTAATTAGAAAAGTCATCGGAACTAAAAAGACTGTCGTTTATGTTTCACTTGTAGTTGTCATGGCTACCATAAGCGGCCTGCTGTTCGGAACATTGTTCTCTTAAGAAGATTTGAAATGGAAATGAAAAAGATCGAAATACTGGGCACTGGTTGTCCCAAATGCAAGAAACTCTATGAACTCACCAATCTCGCCGTAGGCCAGCTTGGAATAGCCGCTGATGTTGTAAAGGTCGATGATATCAGCGAAATAGTTAAACGCGGCGTTCTCATGACGCCTGCTCTGGTTGTTGACGGTGAAGTAAAGTCGGTTGGTAAATTGCCCTCGATTGAAGAACTGAGAAAGCTAATCGCATGAAAAGTCTCAATCCCGAACAAAAAGAAATTGTGCAGAAAGGCTGTCCGCATATGAAAAATACTATTTTCGTGTTTATTCTGGTAGCGTTATCTTCGCTTTTGCTGTGCGCCTGTGAAAACAAGGCTGATTCGAAATCCGTCGAGGCCGCAAAGCCTGCGGCAGAAAAAGATGTTGCTCCTGCTGCTGCAGAGGAACAAAAACCAAAGCAGGCGGAAGTTGCTCCTGCTGAAGCCACCGTAGTTCCAGACAAGGTTATCGTTTACTACTTCCACGGCGATTTCCGCTGTCCGACCTGCACAAAAATGGAGGCCTTGGCTGATAAAACCATTAAAGAAAGATTCGCCGCTGAGCTGGCTTCAGGAAAACTGGAATGGAAGGTCATCAACGTCGATCAGGCCGACAACAGGCATTTCACACAGGATTATAATCTGTATACAAAGTCACTTATTATCTCCGCCATAAAAGACGGCGCACAGGTCAAATGGAAAAACTGCGAAAAAACATGGGAGCATGTGCGTAATCCGCCGGAATATGAGGATTATGTAACTGACGAAATAAAAGCATACATGAGCGGAGTCTGATGATGGAGTCTTACGCTCTGGCGCTGGTGTCTGCTTTATGGCTGGGCATTCTGACATCAATCAGCCCATGTCCGCTGGCTACCAATATCGCCGCTATAAGCTATGTTTCAAAACGAGTGGGCAATCCGCGTATGGTTCTTGTCAGCGGGTTGCTCTATATGCTTGGACGCACGCTTGCGTATTTTACAGTCGCACTGATAGTTGTGGCCGGGCTTTCATCAATTCCTTCAATTGCCAATTTTCTGCAACAATATATGAACGCAATTATTGGACCGGTGCTGATACTGGCTGGTCTGTTACTTGTCGGCATAATCCCGCTGCCTTCATTTGGGTCCGGCATCAGCGCAGGATTCCAGAAGAAGATAGATAAGCTTGGAATTTCTGGCTCCCTGCTGCTCGGAGCCGTCTTCGCTCTGGCGTTTTGTCCGGTTTCGGCGGCTCTGTTTTTCGGAAGCCTTATTCCGCTCTCTCTGCAACATCAATCTGTTTTCGCCATGCCCATGTTGTATGGAATCGGAACGGCTTTGCCTGTGGCGGCCTTCGCTTTTATTCTGGCTTTTTCAGCTAACCGTCTGAGCAGCGCTTTCAATTTTCTGGGTTTTGCCGAAATATGGATGCGCCGCATCACGGCTGTTGTATTTTTTGCCGTGGGCCTTTATTACACTGTCAATTTCACATTCTGAACTTGTCTTATTCTCTCTCTGCGCCGTTGCATGATTATATTTGACGCGGCAGGCGGCTTGTTTCATAATCCCATCGCTAGCATTATCCTTTTTTGATAACCGCCTGCAATGGGAGGGATTCACATGTCCGGTGCTTTTTCCGCAAGAATAAGCAAACATTCGCCAGTGATAAGCCATTCCGAAATTCCTCTGCGCCTGAAGCTCGGCGATGGTTCCTGCACATTCAAGATCGGTGAAAAAGAATTCAACCATCATCTCGATGTCGATCTGTGGAACGCGCAGCAGGACAGCTTAAAATCGCGTTTCCAATTTGATGAACTGGCTATTGATATGAGTGTCGAATGTTCGGAGAATATTACTATAAAGGCTTCGCTGCGCAATTTCTCTGAACAGCCAGTTGCGTTAAAAAACATAAAGCTGAGCCTTCGTAAAGCAATGCTTGGAGATGGCGAGAACGGCTCTTATGCTTTTCTGAAAAACGGTTTCCAGTCGTGGACGGCATCGCATGTGCATTTCCCGGACGAAACGCAGAAAGTGCCGAACATCGCGGTTTCGCGTGTAATGCAGGAAAACATGAACAATCTAGCCGACGGCAGACGTGGCTATTTTGTTTCAGACGGCTATGCCATATTGGGAAATCTGAAAGAAAAGGCATATCTCCTGATGGGGCAGAGAGAGCCTTTCAACCAAATGGTATACATGCGGGCGTATTTCAAAGACGGTCAGGACGCTCCACCTGCCATCGAATTTGTTTTTGACTTCGGAGGCAAAACAATCGCATCTGGCGCAGAACTGTCGCTTGATCCTTTGATGCTGATGGTAGATCGAAACCCGAATCGTCTGCTTGATGCCTATTTCAGCACCATTGCACCAAAATCCGAACTTCCAGCCGAACTCCCGACTGGCTGGTGCTCGTGGTATTATTACTATACTCACGTTACTCAGAAAGACATTACCGACAATATCGAAACTGCTGCAGGAAGGGGCATCAACTGGACGTATTTTGTGCTTGATGACGGCTATCAGACCGCAGTCGGTGACTGGCTTTCGATAAATGATAAATTTTCCGGTGGATTAAAAAACATCGCGGATAAAGCCAGAACCGCTGGCTTTGTCCCTGGAATATGGACAGCGCCTTTCTTCGCACTTGCAAAATCAAAACTTTACCAGGAACATCCAGACTGGTTTTTACAGGACTCAAAAGGCAAGCCGGTCTGGGCGGGCTGGAATCCTTTATGGAGCGTCTTCGGCAGTATTCATGGTCTTGACACCACCAACCCTGGTTTTCAGGACTATCTGCGCGATGTCGTGCATACAATAGTTCACGATTTCGGCTTCAAGTATCTGAAACTTGATTTCCTTTTTGGCGCGACGCTTGAAGGTAAGGCTTATGACCAGTCGCTTTCGCCTGCCGAACGTCTGAAGCTGGGCTTCGATATTATCCGCGAAGCCGCCGGACCGGATATTGTTATTCTGGGCTGCGGTTGTCCACTTTTCCCCGCAATTGGCAAAGTGCAGGCTATGCGCATCGGGCCGGACGTGGCGCCGTTCTGGTTCGCAAAATACCGTTATCACATCACCAACGATCCACATGCGCTCTGCACCAAATTCGCGGTCAGAAGCATCATCACACGCAGCCAGATGCACCGTATGCTGTGGATAAACGACCCCGATTGCCTGATGTTGCGTGATACAGATACTAGGTTGACTGAAAATGAACGCATGACACTTGCAAATGCTATTGTTATCACAGGTGGCATGTACGTTATCTCCGATAAGCTTTCAGCGTTGCCGGAGCGCACCTGGAGTCTTATGGCTGCTGCCGATGAAATTGTGCGCAAATGTGATCGTGGTCGCTCATGGGCGCTGGATATTATGGAGCGTGAATTTCCCGCCTATGTTTACAATTCGGCAGGCTATCTGGCTGTCTTCAACATGAGTGACAACGTTGAAAAGTGCAACCTGCGCTTCTCGGATTATCTGGAAGATTCAGCATTAGCGAATTGCTCCCTTGAAGATGTCTGGACTAAAGAGCGTATAAATGCCTCCGACGGACTGCTGGATTTCGGCAAAATGCCGCAGCGTTCCTCGCGTCTGTTTAAAATATTAGCTGGTGAATGAAATATCGACGGCGGAGTATTTAAATGAAATTCGAAAATGCAATATGGAAAGACCATCCGCAGAATCCGCTTATCAATCCTATCAGACCCGACTGGATGGTTGCCGACCCGTCGGTTCTGACTCCCGATAAAACACCTGACGGCAAGTGGCATCTTTTTGCCAACGCCATAATTCAGGGCATTCAGCACTTCGTTTCCAACGATGGCATTAACTGGGAGCGTGTAGCCAAAAAGCTCTTCATCGGAATCCGGCCCTATGTCTTTCTCGAAAACGGCGTCTATCATCTTTTCTACGAGAAGCCGGCTTCCATACGCCGTTCAGTCATTGCACTCAGGAAATCTGCTGATCTTATCAACTGGAGCGAGGCTGTAATTGTCTGTAAGCCTGAACTGAAGTGGGAGAGCAAAGGGCCGATGGCAACCAACGGCAATCCCTGTCTGGTTAAGTATGACGGGAAATATCGTCTCTACTACGCCGCCAGTTGGGTGTTTCTGCGCGACTGTCTCTTCTTCGAGCCTCTATACATCGGTGTTGCTGAATCCGACAGCATCGAAGGGCCATATATAAAGCGCCCGGAACCGCTTATCGGGCCGTCGGCTGATCCTTACTTCCGCAACATGGGCGCAGGCTCAATGAAAGTCCTGCCACCGGTAGATGGTCGCGCTGAATGGTATGCCTTCAACAACGGCATTTACCGTGACGAAGAAGGCCATTCGCGTTCGGAGATTCGGCTGCTTAAATCCTCCGATGGTTACGACTGGAAGCAGGTCGAAGGTGAGCCGCTGGTAAAGCCCGAAAACGCAGGTTGGAAACGTGCTCTGGTTTACGCCATGCATGTTGTGGAATACAACGGTGAATGGCGCATGTACTACAACGCCCGCGATGGCTGGTTCATCGGTAAAGAACGGATAGGAATGGCGATAGCTGAACTCCGTTGAAATCCGCTTAATAACAATAAATAAAATCCCCGCTGTTTATTGGACAGCGGGGATTTTTGTTTAATGCTTACAGTCTGGAATGGCTCTACTCAGCCGCTTCTTCCAGATTAACCGGGCCGTCCACTGTAGGTGTGTGGCACAGCCAGGATTTGTCGTCGTTCACGTCCAGATAGCGAGTGTTGACATCACTGGCGCAGTTCTTCTGGTCGCGGTTGTCCACTCCGATCAGATCTTTGATGTCTTCGCAGGTCGCGTCATCGGCCATGCGCACCATGCGCATATATGAGCGATTGCCGTCAATATATTGAGTGTTGGTCACGTCAATTACATAATCCGGTTTACTGGCGCCTAGAACGTGCGATTCATTTTTGTTGGTAAGAAGACCTTTCATCTTGTCCACGCAAGGCGGTTCTCCAACACAGTTTTCATCTGTCATGTTGACGATCTCAAAACGAGCGCTCTGGAAGGCGCGGTTGTCATTGTATACTTCTCCGGTGAGAACGCCGTTCATGAAGGTGGTTACGCCAATTTTACCGTCGCGATCCTGGTCCCAACTTCCAGTTGTGTCTTTGGCTGTCGGCATGGCGTCGCTGGCCGGGTCGCCAAGAAGAGCGCCGCGCACTTCAAGATAAGTATCGGTCTGGATTATGCCGCCGACATCGGCCTTGTCCACTGTCGCGTACCAGTGATGGTATGGAATGGAAAGGGTGTAGATTGTAGGCACTTCCATCCAGGAATAATCCTTGAACTCTTCATCGTGAGAAGGTTCTTCGTCTGATACGCGGAAATTCCACATGACATGATTGCAGTACTTGCCCTGAATCTGAAGCTTGCCGTCTTCGGCCTGACGGATGCGAACCAGCAGGTGGTGAATGTTGGTGCTGTCCTGACAGTTGACGAGCGGGAATCCGCAGTTGGTGAAACAGGATTCGTTCAGCGCGCCGTATACACCCACCAGCTTGTAATTATCGGCGGTTTCATCGACATATTCGCCCCAGTCAACGCTGTAATCTGCATCACGCGGTACGCAGCGTCCGACAGCCGAATCATCGGAGCAGTAGTTGTCGGTGTAGTTTGCGTCACAGTAATAGCTGCAGTCTGGGAATTCCGACGAGCCGGAGCAGTCGCCTTTTGCGATGTCCTGATTCACGTCATCGGGGAGAACGCACTTCCAGCCGAATCCGTGATAAGCGCACGAAGAATCGTCGTAGCACCACTTCATACACATCTTGCGGCCTTCATCATCGACACATGTGTGTCCGGCTCCGGCCTGATCGCAGTCCTGATCGCTTTCGCACAACAGGGCGCAGAATCCGTCCTGGTTGCAGCCGTATGATTCGCCGTAGTCTTTGGTACAGTCATCGTCGCTCTCACAAAGCGCTTCAACTTCGACCACGCAGCGCGGGTCTGTTTCCTGATCCATCGGAATGCAGGTGCCGCACTCTGTGCATTTATAGCTGGGATCGGGCAGGTCGGCTTCACTGAAGGATTTTCCGGCTTCCTTTTCAGCTTCCCAGGCCGCAATAGCAGCCTCGTCATAGAAATAGCAGTCACGGCTGGTGGCGCATTCGGATGTGCAGAGCTTTGTCGTTTCATGGCAGTAACGACCAACTCCGCATTCTACCGAAGATGTACAGGTCTGGTAACCGTACATTTCGTTTTCTTCGGCGGAGTTGTCTGCTTTGAATTTGTCGCCTTCCGTAATGGCGCAGGCTGTGGCCAACATCAGCATTGTAAATGCGAAAATCGCAATGATTGTTTTATTTTCACTATATTTATTCATGGTGTTGCTCCTTTTCAAACCCGGTTAAAACTCGTAACGGGCCTGAAAACCGGCCAGAATTATCCATCCACCCATGTCGTAACCTGGGAAGCCGGGGTTGTTGGTCTGGAGACCCTGGGCTTCACTCATTGGCATGTCGCCAACAATAGTGGTTACGTCGTCGGCGAATTCATCAACGACTAGACTGGGATCTTTGTAGACTTTGCGCTGGCGCATCTGCCAGTACTGCAAACCGACATCGACGCCGAAATGCTGCTTGAAGATTGTAAAATCAAGCTTGTGTCCTACCGAGCCTAAGAACACATCCGAATCGGCGTAGTTTGTACGACCGATCTGGGCCGGAACGGGAGAGGGCGAGTAAGCGAAACCGGCCTTGACTTCACCACTGATGGCTTCGGAAGAGTAGTATTTATACTGTCCGCTCCAGGCCAGAGATACTGTGTCTTTGAACTTGAATTTGCTGTCTTTACCGATCAAGGGATCGTCATAGAATGGCGAAGAGGGGAAGTGTGCAGCAGACTGCGGAGTCTTGTGATGATCGTCAAGATAGAAATGCCACATTTCCCAGGTGACCATCGCCTGTGTGGTGAAACCGTGTGTTTTGAATCCGACGCCGCCGGAGAGTTCCATCGGCTCGTAATCGATAGCCATTTTCATGTTCTGATTAGCGATTTTAGGCACGATGTAGTCGTTACTGGTTTCATGGAACTGCCACAGTCCCATGTTGGTTTTGCCTTCCATGTTCATGTACGACCAGTAGCGCCATGTGACGCCCAGGGACATCCAGTCGAGCGGCTCGGCCTGAATGCCGACGATGGGTTTGAGAGAAAGCTTTATGTCGGCACCGTTATTAACGACAGTGTAATCCTGCACTGTTGCATCCGGCACATAAATGTCAACTTTGGCGACTGCCGCCATGCCGATTTTTAGTGAAATACCAAGGCTGATGTATTTAATCGGAGAATAGGATAGTCCCATCAATCCGTCAACGACCTTGCCCCACTCACCGAAGCGCATGAAATGAACCTGATTGGTGGAATGCTGTTCAAGCTCGTCACTGTAATGGGTTCTGGTCGATGCAATTTTCAGGCTGTCAATCGGGATAAGCATCTGGTTTGCGAATCTGAATCCCTTGATTCCGAAGGACATCGAAGTACCGAAGCCTACGTATGCATAAGGATCATTGACCTTCGTATCGCGACGCTTATTACGAAGCTCTATCGTCGGCAGCGCCAGATCCTGTTGTCTATCGTCTGTACCCATTTTGGAGGCATAAATAGAAATAGGAACATCGGAAGCGGCGGGTTTGTCCATAAGGTTGATGTTCATATTCGGCATCCAGAAAGTAATGCCTATTTGCGCCATCTCAGGGAAGCGTGAAAGAATCGCAGGGTTTGTGTATAGAACGCCCATGCTGTCGCCATAGCATATATTGCTGTTTGCTGTGGATTGTGTCGAGGTGTCGTATCCGAGCATCCTGAAAGGTCCTGCAAAAACTGTTTCCGGCAGGGTTAAAACCAGCAAAAGCACCAGTAGCGAAAGGTATCGCGAAATGGGTGGTCTACTACACTTCTGCATTGGGACTCCTTTCAATGGACGTGAAAAATACATCTTTTCCCGGATAGACTTATTTTCAACAAACAAACACTTTTCAGGCAAATGCCAATCCTGATTCTGCAATGGGAAATTGGAAAACCTGTGTTCGGCAAACTATACTAATGTTATCCAAATCAAATCAAGGATTTTCTGGCATTCGAGGAACGCTTTTTGATTAATAATAATACAAACACCGTGATAACCGGCATTTTGAAAATCAACATACAAGCATATGTCGTTTGAGGCTTTTCATTAAAGAAGTAAAATAACTCCATATAGAGAAGAAAACTTCAAGCCCGGAATAGATACCTCATTTCAGAATCAAGACATATTTTTCAGATCTTCACCACCACTCGGCCCTTGAGAGTACCTTTCAGGAGTTTTTCGATATATACCGGAACCTTATCAAGTTCACATTCAAAAGACATGCGCTCGGCCACATCTTCGCTGATTTTCCAGATTCCGGCAAAACGATTCCATATTTCCTTTCGCAAAAACAGCGAACAATTAACTGAATCCACACCGAAAAGCGTTACACCGCGCAGAATGAAAGGGAACACGTTTATATTCAGTTCGAACGAGGCCGCATTGCCACAAGCTGTAACAATGCCGCCGTACATTGTACTCTTCAGCGCTGTGGCAAGAAGATCTCCGCCGACTGTATCTATAACACCAGCCCATCTTGGCTTTAATAAGGGTTTACCGGAAATGTCGCAGGCTTCCTCGCGTGAAATTACTTCTTTTGCTCCCAGGCCGAGCAGGAACTGCTTGTCCTGTTCGAAGTCTACAGTCGGATTTTCGAGAATTCCCGTGACGGCAGTGACTTTATAGCCGAGCCTCGCCAGAATACGTACGGCGTGACTGCCAACTCCGCCGCGAGCGCCGGTGACAAGTATCGGTCCGGTTAATGGCTTCAGTCCGCCGACTTCGGTCAGCTTGTAAACTGAAAGACCGGCAGTCAGACCAGCGGTACCGAAAGTCATTACATCTCTAAAGTAAAGACCTGTAGGAATCTTCACAACCCATTCAGAAGGGACGCGAATGTATTCAGCGAAGCCGCCTGATGTGTTCATGCCGAGGTCAATGCCTGTCACCAGTACGCGGTCTCCGGGTTTGAATTCGTTGCTTATGGATTCAACAACCACGCCGGCAGCGTCGATTCCGGGAGTATGCGGATAAGATTTGGTTACTCCTCGGTTGCCACTGGCAGATAATGCGTCTTTGTAATTGAGCGAAGAATATTTCACATTGATAAGCACGTCGCCCGGCGGTAGATCGGTAAATAGTTTCTGCTTGATGTCTATAAGGAAACGGTTTTCACCATCTTCGCTGACTATCATGGCTCTGAACGAGTTCGCAGACATGGAATCACCTCTCAACAATCTTTTATAGGGAGCTTAAATTTCGACTACGATATGTATAATATATCGATAATATTCAGATATCAAGATTTCTTGGAAAACAGCAAAGTTTTTTATGGGAAATGTAATTGTTGAGAATGATGCTGGTAAAATTAACAGATCTGCATTATAAAGCATGGCTCTATTTTGAATATTTATTGGAGAAGCATGAAAAAACAGTATGGAAAAGTGGAGTTGCTGGCACCGGCAGGCAGTTTCGAAAAGCTGGAAACAGCCATTCATTACGGCGCTGATGCGGTGTATCTGGGTGGAAAAAGGTTTTCCCTGCGTAATTTTGCCGATAATTTCAGCGACGATGAATTAATTGAAGCTGTAGCATTTGCTAATAGGCATGATGTAAAAGCTTATCTGGCGATTAATATTTTCCCGCGTAATGCTCAATTATCAGAAATAGAAGATTACCTCGGATTTGTCGGAATGGAAGTCAGGCCGGATGCGCTGATAATATCTGATCCGGCTATTATCATGGCCGCCAGAACCATAGTTCCAGAAATACCAGTGCATTTAAGCACCCAGGCCAACACAACCAATATCGGTACGGTCGATTTCTGGAGCCACATGGGTGTGAAGCGTGTCAATCTGGCGCGAGAGTTAACTCTTGTCGAAGTTACCGAAATTGCACATGCCGCTGAAATTGAAATTGAAGTCTTTGTACATGGCGCGATGTGCATTTCATATTCTGGCCGATGCCTTCTGAGCAACTTCCTGACACTTCGCGGTGGTAATTCCGGAGAGTGTACGCAATCATGCCGATTCAGTTACGAAGTCGTTGAAGAAAAGCGTCCCGGCGAATACTGGCCGGTCATCGAAGACGAGCACGGCACACATATATTCAACTCTCGCGATCTGTGCATGATAGAACACATCCCCGCGCTAATCGAATCCGGCGTATCTTCTTTTAAAATTGAAGGCCGCATGAAGGGTTTGAATTACATCGCCTCGACAATTCGTTGTTACCGTCAGGCCATTGACCGCTATTACGATAACCCACATACTTACAGCACTGATCCAGCCTGGTTTGATGAGCTTGCACGAATCAGCCACCGTGATTACTGCACCGGCTTCTATTTTGGAGAACCGCGTGAAACATCAATCAACTACTACAACGCCACACCTGAGACAGTACGGACATTCGTAGGGAAGATAATTCAGGATATGGGTGATGGCTGGTACATCGTGCAGGTTCGCAACCGCATTTTCAAAGGCGATACTGTGCATTTAATTCAACGACAGGGCTCGCTTGTTCCACAGAAGATAAACGAAATCGTCGGTGAAAAATATATATACCTTGACAGCGTCCATGCCAACGACTACGTCATGTTAAGACTTGATTTGCAGGGCTTCAAACCTGGAGACCTGATTCAGAGTTGCTGATAACTGTGATCAGGGAAACAAAATCAATCTGTAAGCGCTGATTGGCCATACGTGTAAACATATCTTTACATTGTTGAAATAAGTCCCGAATACCTGCGCGTCTGTATGCTGCATTATGGATTCATAATAGTTGAGGTTTTTCTTTTATTAATCTGCATACTGCAATTGGCCTGAGAATTGCTTCATATAAAGCGTCCGCGTATGGAATTTAATTCGTTACCTGAATGAGGAAAGGTGTTGGCAGATGGCAGATTATGGCGTCAAAGTAGCCATTTTAAAAATCAATAATCTTCTTATGTTGTGTATCTGTGCAGTGGCACTGTTTTCAGCATGTGAAAAAGGCTCAGATGGTGGTTTGTTGCAGTGCAGCCGCGATTCTGATTGTGCCGAAGGTCTGGTCTGTAACGATAATGGCAAATGTATCTATGTTTCGGATGGTGATGCTGACCGGGACTTTGAAATTGTGAACGAAGAAGATGTTGATATCGTCGAATCCGAAACTTTAGAATCTGAAATTGATTGCGAAAAAGAAACTCCTGAGGACTCTGAATCAGAAGAATACGAAGAAATTGAATCCGACTTAGTTGAAAGTGAACCAGATGAAGAGACTGAAGAATTTTACGAATATTCTGTGAAAGTCATTAATCTACCTATGGCGGATATAATTCCTGTTCTGCCGACTTTCGCTGAAAAAGGATTGATTCTCTACTTGAATGTTATGGCTTCACACATTGGTGATCCTGATTTTGCAGAGCTTCTGAGGCAGGCTGAAATACAGAACGTTCCTGTAAAACTGTGGCCGCTTTTAACTCCGGAGGAAGGTGCCTGGTGCAACGAAGATAATTCCGAGTTATTTATTCAGAATGTTTATGCCATCCTTGATTACGTTCAGACTCTTGAAAATAATGTAGAGATTATCGTAATCAACTCCGAACTGGGACCGCCTAAAATTGATCTTATAAGGCAATATTTTGCCGACGGTAATCTGGTTGAACTCTACAAATTGCTGAAATCAAATGTCGATCGTGAAAAGTTTGTGGATTCTCAGAACAGAATTCAGGCTATGGTAGATGAGATTCATCAGCGCGGATTTATGGCACAGATTACCACCTATCCATATCTGCTCGACGATCTTATCGACACCGACAACGATATTCAGGATGCGGCCAATGTTGTGCTTGAAGGCGTCGAGTGGGACAGGCTGGCGTTTACTCCATACAGTGCAGCATACACCGACGATTTTGAAAAGCCATTCGGTCCATATTTTGTTTATTCCTATTCTCAGATGGCCCGCGAAAGATTCGGTCGCAAAGCCGACATTGCATTAGGACTGATAGCTCCTGGCGGCACTCATACTTATGAAACTCCTCAGGAACTGGCTGCAGATGTGGCAGCAGCCAAAGCTGCAGGAATACATCGCATAGATGTTTTCGATCTGGCCGGTATGATGAAAGATGACCGCTTTGATGAGTGGGCTGAAGCTCTTCTGGCGGAACCCGCTATCCCGCCTGAAGAGGAGACCACTATCGATTTCCATGAAGACTTCGCTCTGGCGGATAGTCTTTTAGACGGTGTAAACGAAGATTAGCATCATATTTCAGGTCATCAATTCTGCATGCTTCCAAATCATTCGCGAAAAACAGCAGGATAATTTAAAATACACCCACGAATATTATTGATTTAAAGGCAACTGTTTCCAGCACCAGGCATATGGCTGTCTTAAATTTATCGAAAGTGTTTGAAATGGAAAATGCCCATCGACTTATAGTCAGAGAAAGACATTTAAACGAAGAATCACTCAAAAGTCTGCTGGGTGATCTGCATGTTCGTTTTGGAATCGATTCATATTCTGCGCGCATGAATCTTAAAGGCGATAGTCTTAGTATTCTTGCATTTGATCAGAATGAAACACGTCTGATGGAAATCGGTCAGGCGATTGAAAATTACGATTATGAGTGGTTCATTTCAGATTTGCATTATCCAAAAATAAACCCATTTATCGCTAAAAGTTTCAGGCTCACGAAAGAATCGATCATATTCAAAGACGCAAAGGCCAGAGAAACCGAGCTGCTGTCGGGTGCCCGCGTTATGGTTGTAATTGCTTCGTTCTCCGATTCTCTAACCAACAAAATTGTACAAAAAGCCACCAATGCCAGAAATAAAGATATCCACATTTCCACACAGGAAAAATTCACTGCAATAATGCAATCCGGAAAAGTGGTTATGGACTTTTATATTCTACCGAGAAAATTCCATGAAGGCATTGCCGACCATGGAAATATCTCACCGATTCGCCTTACTTCCGGCGGTTTCGATCCTGCCAGTCTTGGTAAATATGCCACACAGAGTGCCATTAAAAACCTCGAAACAGCCTTGCGGATTATAAGAAAATATACAGGGAGTTTCAGTCTCGAAATGGATTTCGGTCTTTGTTCTCTTCCAGGCATACAACAGGAGCAGGGCGGAATTGGCAGTGTGGAAAACAATCTCAAAGCGCTTAGCCATTATGGCTGGCTTTTACAGAGTCTGTATCGGCAGAATGAATATCGCTCCGAGAAAAAGTCCTCTGTTTCGGCTTCAGCAGGAGGCGTGATCGCCGGTATTGCAACTGCGGCGCATGAAGTCGCAAACGGGAAATCAATCGACGATACTGCAGCAAATGCTGAAGTCAGACATTCCGAAATACCTGCAACGATGCGCATTCTTCAAGCACCGCCACCAGAAAGAGGTCGCAACTCTTTTATAGGTCCCTGGTCAGTCACCAGCATTGCACTGGCTGCAGTTCTTCTGCTTGGGGCTATTTCATTCGGGTCACTAATTCGCTTCAGTACCGAAATAGTCACTTTCTGGTGGTTTACCATCGGTCGTAACGGCACAACCTTTTTTATCATGGGTCTGTTGCTTTTCTATCTGACATTCCGCTACCTCAAGCTCAAGCGCTGGATCGAAAACACACCGACTTCAAAGGCACGCTCATTAAGCATGGGCATGGTCGAAATGAAAGGCACAGCCGAACGTATGTTTAATCTTGTTGCTCCCATTTCCCAGACAGCCTGTGTTTATTACAGACTTAAAAAATATGTGAAAACCAAGGGGCGCAGAGGCGAAAATCAATGGTCACTGGCAAGCGATACCAACAGCGGCCCGGTTCCGTTCATTTTACGTGACGAAACAGGCAGCGTAATCGTAGAGCCGGAAGGCGCGAACATGGGTTCTCTGCGCAGCGAAACATTTGGTGGAGGAATATCCCCCGGGCTCGGAACTCTTGGTGTTCCGTCGGATGTCAAGTACATAGAAGAAACCATTCCCGAACTGGCGTCGATTTATGTGCTGGGATTCGCTTCTCCGCGCAGAGCGGATACCCCGTCGGTAGATAAAATCAAAACCGAAAAGCTGCGGCAGATAAAACAAAACCCGGAGAAGCTCAATAAATATGACGAAAATCAGAATGGTCTCATAGATGAAGACGAATGGGAGAAAGCGCGTCAGGACGCCGAATACTCAGCTCTTAAAGAATCTCTGGCCGAAAAGGAAGAAGCAGACAAGATCGAAGAGAAAGCCGTAATTCACAAGCCGCTGTATCGAGGATTGCCTTTTATAGTGGCAGAAGAATCGGAAGGAAAGCTCCTGTTCTGGTTCAATTTTCGTGGAGTTGTTTATTTCAGCGGAGCAATAGCTTCTTCTGTGGCAGGTGTAATTCTTCTAGTTAAATTTCTGGCTTTCGGTTGAGCAGTCAATCTGTTAGTATAAAAGCACATTAGCAGATAATTTCATGATATGGAGGATCCCATGTTTGCACCTATAATTCTGGTAGTGTTTCTGATCCTTGTGCTGGGTCTGATTTTTTATATCATTACGATCTACAATGGGCTTGTCATCCTGAAAAACAACATAGATAAAGCCTGGAGCAATATCGATGTTCTGCTGAAACAGCGCTTCGATGAACTACCCAAACTGGTTAAAGTATGTGAGCGCTATATGGAACACGAGCGCGAAACTCTGGAAAAAGTCGTTCAGGCGCGCAACATGCTTGGTGGCTCCGGAGGAGGTTCTGATTCTTTCGCTGCACAGAATGCAATCAGCGGCGCTCTGAAATCGCTGTTTGCCGTTGTAGAAAATTATCCTGAACTCAAAGCTGATGCCTCGTTCAGGCAACTACAGAGTCGCATTTCCGACATCGAAGACCAGATCGCCGACAGACGCGAGTTCTTCAACGAGGCCGTAAATCTGCACAATACTCGAATCGAACAATTCCCGGATGTTCTTGTGGCCAGCCGAATGAACCTTAAACCTCGACGGTTATGGGAAATAAATCCGGCTCATCGCGAGGATGTGAATATCGAATTTTCTCACTGACATTTCCAGGGAGGCTTCGCTATGTCGATCTTCAACAAATGGTCGGTTACACCGATTCTTGCATTAATAGCAATTGCCATGACAACCGCTTGCGTCGGCAAGGACGGCATCGATTACGCCTATGAGGCTTACCAGAAACAGAAAAGTAATTGCCAGGCCAGCCCCGATATAAGTCAGCGCGATGCCTGCATGCATGTAGCCGCCGAAGAAATGTTTGGCTCTGTCGAGAATCATCTGTCGCAGTTCGGACCCATGCAGGAGCAGGGCAACGTGATGCAAATGAAGCTTAAAAGCGACGACGACATAAACAAAAAACACGTGGAGCTTCCGCCGCCGCCGCCATACATTCCGCCTAAACCTCAGGCCGGACCTACCATAGAATCTCTTTCCGTTCCTGATTCAGAAGACGAGAACGAAGAAAATTCAGAAGTTGAACCTGAAGACGATACTGCTTCCACTTTAGTTACACCTGCTGATAATGCCGCACAACCTGAGTAAATCTTTGATAAAACATCATTCTTACATTCGTTCTTTCAATATTCATCAGAGAATTATCATCGAATCTTGACTGAAAGAGTTAATGCAGCTAAGCTCGCAATATTCTGTCACCGAGTGACAGAATGTTGAAAATGGTAAAGTAATCGAAATCCGATGTACTTCTTTAGAATGATTACGGGAGTATTGTCATGAAAAAAACGTCTTTCGCTCTGATTCTGTTTCTAATGCTGATTCTCACGCTTTATGCCTGTTCTTCGGATGATGAAGGTGAAAATGCCATAGATGGAGACAACGATGAAGCAGTCGATGGCGATGGATCGGAAGCTGACGGAGATACAGAAATCGCCAGCGAGGACGATTCAGATGAAACCGCTGACGGCGATGATGATGTGCTGGAGCAATCGGAAGAAGGCGAAGAAGAATCAATAAGCGGGCTTTTCAATAACCCACATGATGGTAAGCTTTATGCTGCGACCGGAAGAGCGATAATTACGCCTGACGAGAGCAATTTCCCATGCATACAGTATATGGGGGGTACCGGCAGCAATCGACTGGCCGAAGGTACATATACAGATCTTGAAATGCGTGTTCTCGTGCTGGAACAGGACGGAGTTCATCTGGTACTGGTGGCTCAGGATCTTATCGGCTGGATCATCAGTGATGTTGATGCCGTACAGGATGAATTGGAGACATATGGTATAGACCGAACTCACGTAGTTATCCACAGTACCCACACGCATACTGGACCGGATACTATCGGTGTTTACGGGCCGGACTGGAATATAACCGGACGTTGTCCGGAATATGCTGACTTTCTTAAACAGACAATCGTGGATGCAGTCATAGATATTTCAGACGATATGGTCCCGGTCGAACTCTATGCCACTGAAACAAAAATTAACGAGCCACTCTCAAACCACGAAACATTACTTAACGATATTAGAATTCCTTTTGTCACCAACGATAATTTCAGTGTCGCCAAGCTTGTAAAAGAAAACGGAGATGTTCTGGCCTCGGTAATCAACTGGAACAGCCACCCGGAAGCCATGATCGTTTACAACGAATACAGTGCAGATTTTCCTCATTGGGCTCGCAATACAATCGAAGCCGCCATTGGTGGTACAGCGCTTTACTTCAGCGGAACTGTCGGTGGAATGATGACTCCGATAGGTCTGGATGTTCCAGAATATACCGAAGATGGTCAGCCCGTAATGGATGGCGATACACAGAAGGTTGTCTCCGAAGACAGCGATGTTAAAGCCTGGAGTCTGGGTTATAAAGTTGCTGAATATGCGCTGGCCGCACTTGAAAATGCCGAGAAAATCAGCGAGCCATTGAAGATTGAAACCAGCAGCATAAAAATTCCTCTTGAAAATATGGTTTTTGTTATCGCATTCCAGATGGGCGTTTTGCCTGAGTACGACGGCATGATTACGGACGACATGGACTTTTGCGGCATGAGCGGCTGCTTCCCGCAGGTCATGCAGCACATAACATTCGGTAAGCTGCATATCATTCCTCTGCCCGGCGAACTCTTTCCCGAAATTTCGGTCGGTCGTGAAGAAAGCTCTTATGACTGGGGTACCGACGAAGAAGGGAACGAGTGGGGCGTAATGGAATATCCGGCCATAACCGGCTATCGCAGCGTATTACCGGAAGGTCATATCCTTATGGAATTCGGTCTGTCCAATAATGAAATAGGCTATGTTCTGCCTGAGTCAGACTATACGCTGGACAGCCATCCATCTCATTATGAGGAATATTTCTCCATTGGTGAAGGCACGGCCAAATTGCTTTCGGATGCAATAATAGAGCTTCTTTCAGAAGAATAAAACCACTGCTGCTGTTCTATAAGATATTTGTCTGAACTGATTTTTTTCCTGCAAATCTGAACAGCAATATAAAAACAACAGACGAAATGATATATGACAGCCAGGGTATGCTGAGAATGGCTATGGAGTAGCCTGTTATCATCGCTGCGGCTGCTGCAATCAATGCATAGGGTGCCTGTGTGCGCACGTGATCCATAAGATCGCAGCCGGATGAAATAGAAGACATTATGGTGGTGTCTGAAAGCGGCGAGCAGTGATCGCCGAATATAGAACCGTCCAGAACGGCACCGACACCGATTATCATCAGCGGCATTCCGCCCATATGCCAGGCCAGTGGCACTGCGGCTGGCAGCAGCACCGCCATTGTGCCCCATGAAGAGCCGGTGGCGAATGAAATCAGCGCACCTATTATGAATATCATCAGCGGCAACAGCCACAGAGGTAGAGAATCCGCCAGTAATGCGACAAGGTATTGACCGGTACCAAGATTGCCGTTGGTGTCTCCGATTGACCATGCAAGAATAAGAACCCCGAAAGCCAGTGCCAATACTTTCCAGGATGCAATCCAGGCTTTTATCAAAGCAAATAACGGAGCCTTGCCGTATAATACACCCATGATAACCGCAAGCGCCGAACCGATAAATGCTGCAATCATAAGAATCCATGTACCGTCCTGGCACAAGACAATGTAATTGTCCTCGAATGTAAAGAATCTGTTCCAATCGAAGACTGATGCTGCCGCCGCATTAAAACCTTCAGGCGTGACGATTCCTGCTCCGTTGGCTGCCATTCCGGCAATAACCAGAAAAATTACGGTCACTATCGGCAATATGGCGTTCAGCGCCAGTTCTCGACCAAGCGCCGCAGGCGTTTCTGCGCCCGAAAGCGGAACAGAACCCGGACGCAACACCTGTCCGGTTGTCAAGCTGCGGATCTGTGCTTCACTCATGGGACCGATTTCTCGACCGCTTACTATATTCACGAAGAGTAAAATCAGCGACATGATGCAGTAAAAACGGAAGGGCAGGGTTGAAAGGAAAACGCCATACGGCGAACCTTCAACATTCAGAGTTTTCATTACATCGCCAATCAGACCAACTTCGTACCCGATCCATGTCGAAACCAATGCCAGAGCTGCTACAGGCGCAGCGGTAGTGTCAACAATGTAAGACAGCTTTTCCCGGCTGACTCGTGCTCTGTCAGTCAGAGGTCGCATTGAACTGCCGAGGACTATAGTATTGGAATAATCATCGAAGAAAATCGCCAGCCCCAGAAAGGCTGTCGCTGCCTGCGAAGACCTTGCTCCGCGAGCCATCCGCCCAAGCAGACGCGCCAGTCCCGACATGCCACCCGAGGCGGAAGCAACATTGACCATGCCAATCAGAGCAAAAGTGAAAAGAAATATCTCAACATGAAAGTCGTCAAACATAACCCCGCGAACCACGTTGTATGTTCCCAGAAATGCGCCTGTTAAAGGAGATAGCAAGGAACCGTCGGAATATTGCAGAACAGCTCCGCAGACAACGCCGGTAGCCAGTGCCAGCAGAATGCGACGGCTGGCAACCGCCATGCATACGGCAAGCAATGCCGGCAAAAGTGAAGTCCAGAGCAGGGCAGGTGTGGAAGCTTCAATTCTTTTAATTTCATTGCCGGATAGTTGCGCTTTCAGAAGCAGCCCGCTGGAGGAGATTGCCAGCGTTCCCGTTCGACTTACTCCCACATTCCCGGAAAAAGCTCCCAGTCGCTCAAATTCTTCGGTAACAGGTACAAGTGCATCTTCATTGATGACAAAATTGTAAGATATTGGATAGGTTATCCCGTTTTCCTGACATGTCTCCTTAAGCGCCGAGTGCAGACGTTCTGCGTTGAGTGTTGCTATTCTGCTTTGATTGGCCGGCAGGAATGCCAGTGCTAAGGATATTGCAAGAGCTGCAAGAGATGCCAGTCCTATACTTTTCAGGCCAGGTTTCATTTCCAATCCCACATATTCAATGTGTTTAACGGGTTCAATCTAATTCAGGACATGTGCCGGAAGCAAGTTCGATTGTCTTTATAATTGCGGCTGACAGCATTCGATCCGAAAGTGATGTCTCTCGCACTCTGATATGTGATTATACGGTTATTGGATTTATTTATCAGATGGTGAACAGATTTCTTGATTCGAGTTGATAAGAATTATTCGCAATTAATGCGTTTTAATTGATGCCCAAAAGAGATTTGTGGAGCTGCATTAAAATGTCTTCCCATTTATAACGATGTTCCTCGTCTTCGCAATCAAGCCTGATACCTACGCCTGAAGCAATATCCAGACGCGCCGCCTCATCGTCTTCTATGACGTATACAACCTCTCCGGTGCATTCTATAGGCCCAATGGGGGCAGGGAAGTCTATGCGCATATCGATTGTATCCAGCGTGACAATTTCAGGAGCTTTGCCAGTTATGGCAAGAAAAAGGCCGCCTCTGCTGACGTTTCTGCATGTGGCATCGAATTTCTTTCCCTCAAGACGGGCTTTGACGGGAATCTCAATATTTATGCGGAGGTCCTCCTTCATCTCGCGACTTGTTTTACTGAGACCGGAAATGAATGACTGAAATAATTCCTCATCATATACGCGGCAATGAAGTTCATAATAATCCAGTGAGTCCAGTGCTGACACATGATGTTTTACTTTTTCGATTACAGCCGAGAAAGTACGCGATTCACGCATGTTGATTTCACCGGTAAAAGCCAGTTCTTCACCAATATCGAACTGAATTGGAGAACGCACCATAAGACAGTCCACCGAAACCGACATGAGCAGTCCTGCTGCATTCTTGCCGCTTTTCTTTGACGTGAATTCTATTCTGGCGCTCAGGCGCATTGATAAATTAAGTTGCTTCATTTTTGTACCCTGAATAAACAAATTGCTCATGCCATGCTTGTCTGTGTCCGTTTAATCCCTTTTTCTGAACATTATCTTTCTGTTCTGGTTTTGGCTGGGCTATTGTGTGACCCTGTTGCGTCCATTGCTTTTACTTTGATAGAGAAGATCGTCTGCACGTTTCAGCAGAGTTTCCGGAGAATCTTCCCTGACTGCTGCTGTTATGCCGACAGAAATTGTAACTTTAACCGGATTTCCATCAATATATATTGCTGAGTTTTCCGTAAGCATTCTCAGTCTTTCTGCAAGTCCGAACAGTTGATTGCTGTTAACATTGCTGGCGATGATCAGAAATTCTTCTCCGCCCCAGCGTCCCACGGTGTCAAATGGGCGCATGTTCTGAGACAACAGATTCGCGATCATCTTGAGAACTTTGTCTCCGGCATTGTGGCCATATTTGTCATTGACATGTTTGAAGTGATCAACATCAATAAGGATTATTCCATAATTCCAGCCGTAACGCAGCAATTCCATATGTATTGTGTGCAGCTTTATATCCAGATGGTGCCGGTTCGAAATGCGTGTAAGTTGATCGAGAAGAGCGACCTCTTCCAGTTCTTTAATTCTGCGATTGAGTTCATCTTCTGAATAATTGCGCGTGAATGTTTCGACTGCGCCAATTATCTGCCTGTCACCGTTATTATATAATGGCGCGACTCGAACAGTTACCGGAACTCTCAGTCCAGACTTGTGATGAAGGTAGACTTTGTTTTCGCGTGGGAGTCCGTCCTGCATGGTTTTGTGAAGAGGACAACCGTCACGGCACAACATTGTGCCTTTATCGTCTATGTGCCGTAATATATTGTCGAAACAGAATGTGTTTAATACTTCTTCGCTTTTATATCCTGTAATATCTTCTGCTCCCTTGCTCCAGAAAATGAGGCGTCGTTTGTCATCCACGATGTAGACGCCATCGGTCATTTTATCTATGGCGATTCTCAGATGTTCATCCTGAATGTTGTTTACATCCAGTCGGTCGTCACTCATATCATTCTCCATATAAATCAGTCAGGGTATGCGAATTCATAGGTGGAGTGAAATACTGAAAAACTCATCACAATTTTTCGTGAGCTTTCTTTCCATATACTTTTTCGTATGCCTGACAATTCGGACAGAATTTATTTTCCACATTTTTAACGAACCAATAGGCCAGCCCACGCTGCTTCTTACGTGCATGACTGCATACGGGACAATTCAGGCAACCTTTTGCTCTTTCGCGATCTTTCTCTGTGATTTCCATAGAAAAACTCCCCATAATTTGTTTGAGGATATTCTACCATAAAAGACAGTAAAATCATTCCGATGTTAACTGAAATCTTAATAATTACCCATTTTACACAATGCATCTATGAAAGAGTATCTGCCGTGAGCAGAGATAATTATGCTAATGCTGTCCTTTTCCATCAAGTATTTCTCTGATTTTTCTGGCTAGCATGTTCATGGAGTAGGGTTTGCCGATGAAGTTGAGGCCCTCTTCGACAACTCCGTGATGCGCTATGATGTTTTCAGTGTAGCCGGAGGTAAACAGCACTTTTGTCTCAGGATGTATCTCTTTCAGCTTCTCCGCCAACTGCCTACCGTTCATTCCAGGCATCACTACATCCGTCATCAGCAGATCTATCCTGTCTTTCATCTCAGACACTATCTCCAGTGCTTTCCGGCCATTCGAGGCGTCAATCACATTGTAACCCATCTTCTTCAATAACCGTATCGCCAGAGTCCTCACCATCTGCTCGTCTTCCACCAGCAGCACCGTCTCGCTGCCCTTCAACAATACCTCACTCCCCCTGTCTGCCTCCATAACCTCCGCCTTCTCATCTACCACCGGCAGATAAATCTTGAATGTCGAACCCTCACCCGGCTCGGAATATACCTCTATCGTTCCTCCTGCCTGCTTTACAGCTCCATAGGTCGTCGCCAGACCCAACCCAGTACCCTCACTCTTCGACTTCGTAGTGAAAAACGGCTCAAATATGTGCTGACGCACCTCTTCACTCATACCAGAACCGGTGTCGCTTACAGCCAGCATGACATAAGACCCCGGACTTACTCCCGCATGCGTATGACAATATTCCTCATCCAGATCAACCGCCGTCGTCTCAATGGTCAGCACTCCGCCCTGCGGCATGGCGTCACGCGCATTTACAGCCAGATTCACCAGTATCTGCTCAAACTGGCTGGGATCAATCTTTACCGCTTTCAGATTCTCATGCGGCAAGGTCTCAAGCTCTATATCCTCTCCAATCAGCCGTGACAGCATCTTGTGCATGTTCGATATCAATAAATTCAAATCCACTACCCGCGGCTCTATTATCTGCTTGCGAGAAAACGCCAGCAACTGCTTTATCAAAGCCGCAGCACTCAAAGAGGCCTTCCGAACTTCACTCAATGTAACCGAAAGCCCGCTCTCCTTCGGAATCTCACTCAGCGCCAACTCAACATTGCCCGATATGCTCGTCAGCAGATTGTTGAAATCATGCGCCACTCCCCCAGCTAAACGACCAACAGACTCCATCTTCTGCGCCTGCTGAAGCTGGGCTTCGAGATAGGCTTTTTCCTCTTCAGAGCGCTTACGTTCAGTTATATCCTGAGCAGCGCCTCGAAGCCCGACGGTTTTACCAGAGGCATCAAGCAACGTTTCTCCATGCACCCACATCCATCCGTTACTTCCATCCTTTCGCACTGTCTCAAGCTCAAACTCGTATGGAACTCCTGTCTCCTTTGTGTTTTTCAAAGCTGTGGAAAGTTTAACCCAACTATCGGGGGTAAAAAGTTTTTGGTGTTCAGTATAAGGAGGGGGAGGAAGATTCGGATCGAACCCATACATTTTATAAAGTTCTTCCGACCATATAACCTCGTTGCTGGCGATGTCCAGATGCCAACTGCCAACGTGAGCGATTCGCTGAGATTCTTTCAATACGGCCTCGCTCATTCTCAACGCTTCCTCGGCCACTTTGCGCTCAGTGATATCGCGTGATGATGTTATAACAGCCGTAACCTCTCCAGATGGACCGAATTCCGGCATTAGCAGCCAGTCCATCCAGATGCCATTGGGAAGTTGAAACTCTGTCCTGGCGACTTGACCGTCATTGAAAACATCTGAAATGTACTTACCCCAAAACTCACAGAGATTATCCGGGAAGCCCAGCTCGCGATGATTCTTTCCAATAAAGTTCTGCCAGGGAATTCCGGTAAGCTTTTCTACAGTCGGGTTTACATAAAGGTGACGATGTTCCTTATCGAAACGCATGATTGTATCTGCTGAATTTTCTGAAAGAGCGCGGAATGTTTCTTCGCTTTCCCGTAAATCATCCAAAGCTTTCATTCGTTCAGTAATATCGGAGGTCATTATATAGAAGCTGCGCATACTACCTGAATCACTTACAGAATAACGGTTATGGATGTGTCTTATTTCTCCATCTTTACGGATAATCTTGAAATCTACTTCCCATGGAACGGCTTTCCCCTCGCGATTATCTTTAAGCAGCTTATCGAGGCGATCTTTATGTTCTTCGACCGCCAGATCCACTCCGCGTATGCCGGCCATTTCTTCACGCGAATAGCCCAGTATTTCGCAGGCTCTGTCGTTTACGAAGACCAGTTTGCCATTTTCGATTATCGACAGACCGTCATGAATTTTCTGCGCCATGCGTTCGAAGCGTGCCTGGCTTTCCTTTAATGCAAACTCGGCTTTTTTCCGCTCTGTTATATCATGGACTATTGAATAAAGTACGTCGCGACCTTCTGTTGATATTCTGCTGCTGAAAACGGAAACATCGCGTATTGAGCCATCTGCTTTTCGGTGGCGGAATTCAAAATGTATTTTATTATCAGTTCTGGCTTTGTCCATTTCAGCTTTTATTTCGTCTGGCGTAAGGATATTTATATCCATGATGTTCATCCGAATCAGCTTCTCTCTGGGCCAGCCGTAATAATTTGCCGCGGCCTGATTGGCTTTGAGGATGTTGCCTGTTTCGGGGTCTACAAGCAGCATGACAGCCGAATGATTCTCGAAGGTATTTCTGAACAGTTCCTCGCTTTTTATGAGAGCCTCTTCGGCCTGTTTCTGTTCTGTTATGTCGTTAGACACTATCAGCAGTTGATCGCCAATCCTGGTCTGGCGGAACTCGACAATGCGCTTGCGTTGATCTTTAGTAATCACATCTAAGATAAATGACTGGTTATCGTGCTGACCTGATGGCGACAGGCGCTCGATATCTTTCAACCAGTGATTTTTGACCTGTTCTCTGTATTCAGGATCCGGATAGACTTTCTCCATCCATATCTGCGAAGTCGGTATGTCTTCAACTGTATAACCGAATAATTCTGTAAATGTTTTGTTTACATATACCACTTCACCGGTAATTCCTGTCATTACACAGCCAAGCGGCAGGATTTCTATCGCCTGTCTGAAAGTCCGTTCGCTTTCTTCCAGCCGTTTCTGGAATTGCTTGCGTTCTGTAATATCCCGGACGTTTCCAAGTATGATCGCTTTTCCGCCGACGAAGATGCGCGTCAGAAAAACTTCGACATCAAAAAGTGATCCATCTTTGGGTCGGCGAGCCTGCCAGGGGAACAGTTGATTCTCGCCTTCTGAAACAAGTTTCCAGACTTCCTTAACCTCTTCAACGCTGTTTTCAGGTCCGGTATAATCGGCAATTGTATATTTAAGCGCTTCCTCATAAGTGACGCCGTACATTTTAAGCATGGTCTCATTGACATCGATCATGCTTCCATCGAGATCGTGTATGAACAGAGCATCATATGAATTGTCTATAAATGTACGGAAGCGCTCTTCGCTCTCGCGGAGTGTATCTTCCGCTTCTCTGCGCTCAGTTATAAATCGAGCCTGCTGAATATTCTGCAGTGCCAGACGCGAGAGCTGATCTGCCAGGCTGTATAGAAATTCACTGACATGAGTGAATTGTTCCAGCGGCATACGGGTTACTTTCTTAAGCGCCTGACAGAATTCTTCTTCGTCTGCACCGATCTCACGCGCATAGCGCAGCATCGATTCTTCATCTACTGGTTCTTCAAGCACCTGACCAATTAACCAGTTTGCAATGTGTTTGTCTCCGGCAAAAATGCTGGTTCCCGCATCCCAAAGCCCGCCGCTCAGGCAGTGTTGCATTTTCGGTCCATCGCTGCATTTTGAGCCTAATATGGCATCAGAGTGATAGCAGTTTTTAAGTCCTTTTTCTGTTTTTCTTATTATATTTTCGCAGAGGTGGCAGAAATTCGAGGGCCTGGTTATCGGCGTCCCGTCCGGCTCGGTAATTATTGAAGCCACACCGGTTGCTTTTGCAAAAGAATCCTGAATTTTCTGAATTTCATTTATATCAAAGAGTTCCGAAAGCTCAATATTTGATATATCACCCACAGGTCTGGTAAGGGCTATGAGCTTTTTCTCAAGACCCTCATTCAGGGCTTTTATGGTCTGCTCTGTCTTTTTGCGTCTTGAAATATCGTGCACTACATAAGATAAACAATCTTCTCCTTCAACGCTTATTGGTTTTATTGACACAATACAATGTCGAATTTCGCCCGATTTCAACCGTAATTCAATTTCGTAGTCTTTAAGCTCGCCATGAATGCGTATCTGTTCAAAAATTCGATCTCTGGCCTGGGGATCAGCATAAAGACCAAGTTCAAAAAATGAATTGCCAATAAATTCTTCTCTTGTGTAGCCGGTCAGCTTTGTGAAAGCCTGGTTGCCGTCCATTATTTTCCCGTCGGAGATTCTGCTGATACCCATCATGTCCGGGCTCAGATTGAACACTCTGGAGAATTTCTCCTGCGATTCAGCAATCTTCTTCTGCGCCAGTTTGCGGTCTGTTATATCCAGCAGAAATCCGGTGTAGACGATTTCATCGCCAATGGCATGTGGCAGTGAATGCCCGCTGAACCATTGCAGCAGACCATCCGTCTGTCTTATCCTCATGCCTTCGAACTGCCATTCGGCAACGTCTTTTATCGCCTGAGAAATGGAATCAGTAAAACGCTGACGGTCTTCCGGAATAACACTGTTTGTTATGTTTTCAACAAAGTCAGGATCATCAGGATCCATATCCAGCATGTCCCGTGATTTCTCACTGACATAAGACATATAGGAAGTTCCATCAGGACGGACATTAAACTGATAAACTACTCCGGGAAGAGTAGATATCATATTTGACAGCATTCGCTCTTTTTCATACAGAGTATTCTGACTCGTTTTGAGCGTTGCTTCTACTTTAATTCGTTCGCTTATATCGCGGACGTTTAAGACAATCCCTTTAATACTTTGATCATGAAGAAGATTTGTGCCTATTACTTCTACAGGAATCCAGTTGCCATCCTTATGGCGATAGCGATATTTTACTGTTCTGGATGAGCCTGGAACTGCCAGCGCTTCCGCAAATACCATCAGCGTTGCTTCACGGTCATCGGGATGCATTAAATCAAACCCGCGTGTTCCGAGTAATTCTTCCGGTTTGTAGCCAAAGATTTTTTCCAGCGGACCGGCGATGAAAAGTTCAACGCCTTTTTCATCCACTATTGTAAAAACGTCGTTGGAATTCTGAATTAATCTGTGGAAACGCTCCTCATTTTCCCGCCTGCTCTGACTCATTACATTCCAGACCCTTTTCTGGCGCATGCGTAACAGGGCATATGCAATTATAAGAGCTGTCCATATCAGAATACCGACGATTGATAAAAGTATGTATTTCACTCTTAAAGCCTCTATTGCTTTCAGGGAAATACCGATGTTCACAACGCCGTTAATTTTCTGATCTGCAGAGAAAACAGGAGCAAGAATATCGATGGTCTTTTCGCCATGAAAAAGTGAAGACGGATTGTCGGCGTCTCTGGTATAAATCTGCTCAATGATCTGACCGGTAGATATTACCGTCCTGAATCCTTTCTCATCGAAAGACATCCCAACCCGTTCTGGGTTGCTGTGAGCTATTGCAACTGCATTTTTATCCATTATCAGTATGTAGCTGTATGAATCGGAGTCCGAGGCCAGCTTTTCCAGATGGCTCTGGATTTTGTTTCTATTTAAATATGGAGTTGCGTACTGAAGATGACTCAGCGTATCTCTGGCTCTGTCTTTCATTATTTCGACGTGGGAATCGTAAGTTAAACCCATCAGTAATCGGGAGAATAGTCCAAGGACGATTACCGAAACAGAAATAATGAACAGCCATAATACAATTTCGTTCTTATACTCGTTTTTTACATGAATGCTCACGAGACATCCCCCATGGAATAAATAAAATAAAAAAAGTATTTCAAATCTTGAGCCAGAAAGGAAAAACCCCTTATTAACGCAAAGATAACACATAATTCAAACCACTGCTATTTTAAAAATACACACTTGTGCAAAAATGCCGGAAATATTGCAGGGGTATACAATCCAGTGCCAGAAACATTCCGTTAGGATTTATACAGAGATATAAAAAAAGAGCGACTGTCAGCCGCTCTTTTTTTCATTATAAGAATTTCTCAGTTTGGTTCTTTTCGCCTGGAAAGCATTATTGCAAACATTGCAAAAGCGAAAGCCAGTGCAGATCCAGCTTCTCCCGAATTGCAACCGGAGTTGGATTTATTTTCGGGGTAGGGAGTGGTGTCGTCACCATCCGAAGCTGAGTCCGATGTGTCACCATCGCTTTCAACTGGCTCCTCAGCAATTATTTCGGCTGTGGTTTCTTCGTCCATATCGCCATCTTCAACTGCTTCAGATTCGGCTTCCGCCTCAAGTTCGGCGTCGCCGTCCTCGACCGGTTTGTCTGGATCATCGTATCTGTCTGGATAGAGTGTATAAAGCAGCTTTTTTGCAATACGCTCGCGCACCTGGAACAGGACATTTTCATCCAGAGTCCATGGTTGATCATCCGGGCAATAAGTACCTGGTCCGGGGCAGAGTTCGAATGAGAAATCACCGAAGCGAGTGTATGCCTTTGAAATTTCGTTGCGGGTGTATTCTCCCAGACCTTCATTTTCCGCCATGCGGAACAATTCCCAGTCTTCCAACCCATCGCGGATCTGTTTCATACGGTATGAGACTACAGGTCCGTCGAGTGTCAGCCATTCTGGTGAACCTTTGTCGACTCCGGCTGTGCCGTCATGGTCACCCGGGTAAAACAGAAATCCATCACCGTTACGGGCGAAGAGATCACCGAACTCTTCAAGATTAAGGTATGTATTCCACGGATCGTTATTAACCCAGTAGTTCATGCGCCAGTACAGAAAACCTGAGGCGTGTTCGTAGTAGGTTCCCCATTTTACAATGCGCGGTTCATAGCCAATGTTGGTATCAATGTCGTAACCGGCATAAGGCGGCAGGTTTGCGTTGCATACATAAAACCAAAGCTCGTTGCCGCTGGCCAGATGATCCACATATTCTTCCCGTCCCGCCATGCTGTCACCGGTATAAAACCAGTTTTCATACATTGGAGTTACCGGGCACCAGATACCGACTCTATCGCCGACTCTCTCGACTTTAGGGCCGGTAATGAGAGTTTTTCTTTCCCATAGACTGCTGGCTTCATTTAATCTGTCGATGTCTGCTTCAATCTGATCCCAGGTCTCGTCTCCACCGTTAAGCCAGGGTTCATCGGTAGCGTAGGTGTAGGCTTTATCCCACCAGCCTTTGTCGACCAGGTGCTGGGCATAGGCTGCTGCCGCCTGCTTGTATTGATCTTCAGTCAAACCGCCGAGCCCTGATCCCGGACGGAAGCGGTGTACATCGAAGCGCGTGACCGGGACTCCGTCATCAAAGAGAGAGCCGGACAGGAAAGGCTCCAGTGCGGCATCATGCGCTATCCAGTCAACGGGTAATAGGTCTCCATTTTCATCGAAATTGTATTGCACATCGGTATCCGTGCGGGTCGGATCCATACGATGATCATGCATGGCCTGATAATATCTGCGTGAAATCTCGCTGTAGTCCTCCGAAGTGTTTTCTGCATCCAGTCCGCCGTGATAATCCCTTACGTTGCCACCGAAGCCGAAAGCCGTGGCGATAGTGCGTTCTTTGGGAATATTCAGCTCCCAGACTTCAATACTTACCTGTAATTCAACAGTAGTCTGATAGTCAGCCGTTACCTGTAATGTTCCGCTATAAATACCAGGGTCTGCATCTTCCGGCACAAACCAGTCGATAAAGACCGTTGCCAGGCCTTCGTCACCTGCTACATTGATAATGAATGGCGCACCAATTGGAATTGTTTCTTCGGCGTAAGGATCAGTGAATGGAATCAGAGGATCAGGGTAAAGTCCGGTTCCTCTTTCATGGTAAGTGACTGATCCTGGAGATTCGTCGACAACATTAATGTAATGCTCACGATAAAGTCTGGCGCTGGAAGATGCCAGTATGGCGCTTTCCGGTCCAGTAAGATCGGAAAGGGTTACGTTTATGTTGCTGATTGCACTCTCGCTGCGAATTACGATCTGGAAAGCTTCCCATTCATTACGGCAAGCCTGAAGTGAAATGGCTGTTTCTTCTGGCATGGGCGTATCTGTTAGAATCTTTCGAGTCGCCGGAGCAATTCCCACCTGCCATGCCAGTGCCTCTGTTGAAAAAGTGCAAAGACAGATTAAAATTGTCAATGAAAGCAATATATTTCCAGATCTGAACATGGCTAATCCCTTCCTGATTGGTTTCGAGTGGAAATCTATCAGAAAAGAACTGCTTAATGCAAGCGTGGTTTTCAGGCGAAATCAGAGCATTAAGAAGAATAATGAGAATATTTAAATTTTAGCATGGACAAACAGCATGCGGATATTTATCATTCGCAAGGTTTTTATTCCGACTTTGTCTATACGGCTTGATTATTCTTTGTTCAGCGAAAAAAAGAAGTTTTCAGGAGGAATCTGATGTCATTTGTCAGTTGGCAAAGGGAAAACAGTGTTGCAGTAGTGAATATGGAGAACGGAGAAAATCGTCACAATCCCGATTTTCTGAACGACTTTTTCAAGTGTCTCGATGAAATAGAAGCCGATGAAAAAACAAAAGCAGTAGTAATCAAATCCTCTGATGAAAAAAACTGGTCTCTGGGTCTTGATCTTGACTGGATAATGCAGGTACTGAGCAATCCGGACCGTCACATTGAACTTGTTAAGTTCATGCTTGATCTTAACAAGCTTTACGTTCGCGTTCTGACTTATCCCCTGCCCGTAATTGCAGCCATATGCGGACATGTATTCGGTGGTGGAGCCATATTGGCCTGCGCCTGCGACTTCCGTTTCATGCGTTCGGAGCATGGCTATTTCTGCTTCCCCGAAATCAATCTCGGTTTGCCTTTCCTGCCGGGAATGTGGGCCATTGTAAGTAAGGCTCTGCCAGCATATCTTGCTCGCGAAACAGCCCTTACCGGTCGCAAAGTTGACGCCTTCGAACTGCATGAGCATCAGGCTATTTCCAAGGTGTACAGCGAAAATCATCTTGTAATGGAAGAAGCTGTGGCCTATGCCAAGTCATTCTCAAAGAAGCGTTCGACTTTTGCTGAAATGAAGCGCCGCATGAACCGGGAGGTTATAGAAGTCATCGAAACCCTTGACCCTCCGCTTATCGAAGCTCTCAAACTTCTGGCGTAATTTTTAATGGCAATTCGGCCAGAATCGAGTCGATAATATCATTGAAATCGATGCCGGTCGCAGTGTAAGAACATGTGGAAAGTGTAAGTGTGTCTCTGTAACCGCTTATTCCCATTCCGAACATTGGTGGAATTACAGGCGGAAGTAAAAGCCGGGCAGAAAGTGGTGGCCCATCAAAGTCCAGTCGATTGTAATTAATCGGTCCCATATTTGTCAGAATATTAGAGATGTTTCCTCTTTGATACGAACCGAATAAAGCTTTTTCCATCAGCTTCTTTACCCATTTAAGCGGAAATAATGCAAGTATGGGAAGAAACGGATAGCCGTTGAGTCCCAAGAAGCTGTTTTTTCGCCCAGAGGTGAATGTACATATTTTCTGAAGAGTTTCTTCGAACGAATGTCCGGGTTTTAAGCCTAAATTGATATACTCAAAACCACTCAAATTGCATATTCCATCGGCAGTTTCATTTGACAGGTAACGTCTCAGATCAACAGTAATGCCCAATCGCAACTGGCTTTTCCCATCCCAATCACGTTTTGAGGACGCTCTGAGATATGCCGCCAGCATTAAATCGTTGAGGGTGGAATTTCTTTCATGGCAATAGGTTTTCAGTTTCAGAATGTCTGCTGTTGAGATAGTGCGAGAACAATATTTTATTTCAGAATGCCTGCTGCACGGACTGAGATAAAGTCTATGTGTCGCAACCGGGAAAGCCTGACGGCGAATTTCCTGGATAAGATTTCTAATGATTGAAAAATATTCCCACCATTTAAGCTTGCGGATAGGTTGCAGCATACTTCTGCTGGCACCGGCATTGGGAGGAGGAATATATCCGGGATCCTTCGCCAACTCATTATAAATATCCGCAAGCAGATAAGCTGCATGCTTGGTGCCACCTGCATCCGCTGCAACATGAGATACTTTCAGTAAAAGTGTATCCATATTTTCATGGCGATATAAATAACAGATAATCTGTGGTCCCTTGTGGTAATCAATCAGGGTATGTCTGGCTTTTTCATACTCATCGCGGTTTTCAATCATGAACACTGCCTTACTTAGCTCTGAATCAGTAAGTCTTTTCCAGAAACCGTGCCAGCCTTGTTCAATAAATCGGCAGCCAAGGACCCTTTCCTTATCAAGCAATAGAAGAAAGGCGTGCTTGATTCTGTCAAAATCAAGCATGTGTTTGAAATTCATCTCAAGCTGAATCATCGGTATGGCAAAAGCTTCAAGACCGATCAGAAAGCACCGCAAAAACACTTTTTACTCTTTCCTCGATATCGCTCATGATATTTATTAATTCAAAGTTTTACAGCTTTTCCCTTTGATGCCGAGGCTGAGAGAGCATCGATGACTTTCATATTGTTTACGGCATCCTCTACCGGCCAGCGAGGTTTTTTTATTCCCATAACTACATCAGCAAATTCTTCGATCTCAAGCTGATAGGTATTCACACCTTTTACAACGAAGTGTTCACCTTTCTGATCCGATCTGAAAATATTGAATCCCGTGGCAGTGTTTCCGGGTATCCAGGGATCATCAATTACTATGGAACCGGTGGTTCCAGTTATTTCCAGGCGGTGCCTTTCGAAATTACCTATACTCGATTCGAATGAGGCTTTAATTCCGGATGGAAATTCCAAAAGGCCGAACATACTAGTGTCAACGCCGCTGCGACGGTTTTCAAACGCGAAAACCTTTTGTGGCTCGCTACGGCTTATCATGCGTGAGGCATGTACACAATAGCAGCCAACATCCAGCAAGGATCCTCCTCCAAGTGTTGCAGAACCCGAAACTTCTTCGGGATTATCCATCATGAACGTGAATTGAGAGTGAATCGAACACAGATTGCCAATGGCTTTGTCTTCATATATAGCTGACAACACCTGATCGTAAAGCGGATGATGTCGATACATGTAAGCTTCAGAAACATGCAGTCCGGTTTCGGCTGCAACTCCAGCGACTTCGAGCGCCTGAGCAGCGTTAATGGTGAATGGTTTTTCGCACAGCACGGGGAAACCTGCCTTAAGCGCCTTAATTGTCCATTCAGCGTGCAGGCTGTTCGGCAGCGGATTGTATATGGCATCTATCATATCGCTGCACTTGAGCATTTCGTCGTATGATTGAAATGCACGAGGAATGTCGTGCTGTCGCGCCCAGGAGTCGGCAGTGGATTTGTGCCGGCTCGATACAGCGACGATTTCGCAGTTTGCACTGTCTTTAGCGGCTCGAATTATCTGTTTCGAAATTTGAGCTGTACTGAGAATTCCCCAGCGGATCTTTTTCGGCATTGCAAACCTCATCTTTGATTTTTGATTCTATGCTTCAAAGATAATAACCCGAAAAAAGTTGTTTACGCAAAAAGCGCTTTCGTTTTCCATGTTTGTTGTGATTTGTTCAGATATCAGTGGATGGTCAGATGAAAAAGAGAGGCAATTCAGTCCGTCTTCTTTTGTTTATTGGAATCTTCTTTTGGGTTCTCCACGCTTTTATTGCGCATGCTTACAATCTGACTTCGCAGACGACTGATTATAGCGTTGACCTTTGAATGTGCGGAAGGGGAGATTACTTCGGGAACATTCTTATCGCCTGAAATCTTTGTACTGCCGCTAACAATATATGTGCCGTATACAAGCGACTGTCCGTAT
>Ga0172375_10001614_pt1 | contig 36093 bp, 30 predicted proteins | sample LakKiv1m_FD_114537 | JGI IMG/M metagenome (GOLD analysis project Ga0172375, IMG submission 114537) | Freshwater microbial communities from Kabuno Bay, South-Kivu, Congo - kab_092012_11.1m | ecosystem: Environmental > Aquatic > Freshwater > Lake | place: Democratic Republic of the Congo... | reverse complement strand
ACCGGCGCATTTATTTCTATTGGCTTTGCACTTATATATGTTTCAATGATGCTGTTTGTTTTGCAACCATTGATGAAACGTATGGGCTCTATTTATATATCCAAGGAAATCCTCAATAAAAACGTTGTTGCCTTTGTTTTTTTTATATTATTTGTTTCGGCTTACCTTACAGAAGTTATAGGAATCAAAGCGCTCTTTGGTGGGTTTATGGCGGGAGTAATTATGCCATCTAATCATAGCTTTAAGAAAATTATGTCAGAGAAAATTGAGGACTTTAGTCTGGTAATCCTAATTCCACTTTTCTTTGCTTTTACAGGATTGCGCACGCATATAGGATTAATAAACGAAGGCGATTTATGGTCCGTATGTGGAATGATTATTTTAGTTGCTATTGTTGGAAAATTTGGCAGCAGCTTATTGGCAGCTAAAATTACCGGACAGAGCTGGAAAAATGCTTTTATGATAGGCACCCTGATGAACACCCGCGGACTGATGGAACTCATTGTTCTTAATATTGGCTTCGATTTGGGTATATTATCACCACAGGTATTTACCATGATGGTTATTATGACTCTTGTTACAACCTTTATGACAGGTCCGGTATTATCACTGATTGAATGGCTGAATAAAAAACGCACGTCTGCTTTGATTGAATTAAGTGAACGGGGAATGAATGTATTGATATCGTTTGGAATTCCTCAAACAGGTGGTACTTTATTACGTATCCTAAATTATTTTATTGGAGACAATACCGAAGAAAAAAATGTGAGCGCATTGCATCTTACGCCATTTACTGATATATCCAGGTCAGACACTTTAAAATATGAAAAAAGAAGTTTCACTAAAATTCGTTCGGTCGCTAATGAACTCAGTTATAAACTAAATCCTATTTACAAAACCACTAATGATGTTACTAAAGAAATACTGAGAACAATTAAATCCGAAAATAGCAATCTCCTGCTAATGGGGGCAGCAAAATCAATTTTTGTTAAAAATGTATTGGGTGGAAAAGTACGTAATATCATGGATCAAGCAACATGCAATGTGGGTGTTTTCATTGACAACGAATTTAGAAATGCCGATAATATTTTACTATTTATTGATTCAAGGAACTTTAAAAACATGCTTGATTTGGGACTACTACTACTATATCACTCATCATCCAAGTTAACTTTTGTTGATGAAGAGCAAATACAAATCTCTCATCCTGATTCGTTTGATAAGTTCTTGTTAAGTGCTAATGATGTTACACGTGTAGATATCATTAAAAATGTGAGCATCGATAATCAATTCTTAGAAAAGTATGGTTTGATGATTATGGACGTAAATCATTGCGAGCAGACCATTCTGAAGCAACCTACCATTCTGGAATCCAATCCTTCGATATTGATTTTTGAGTTCAAGCATGCTTTTTTAAGCAAGCTTTAGTTAAATTCAAATAGTTTGATTACAACCCGAATATAATTACAAAGCTCCTGAGACTTAGCACCTTTTCATATTCATTAAAAAGTATCTTTTTCAAGTCTAAAATAATTAAGGATTTTTACATTTATTTCATTACTTTTGCAATTCTAAAAAAATGAAGCATGATGGACGAAAGTGATAAGTATTTTGAAAAGGATGCAAAGAAGTTAGTTGAGCGTTATGAGCTGATGTTGGCCGAGAACTCAAACTACTTTTTTGACATAGAGGATTTTGAAGAAATACTTGATTATTATTTTAACAAGAACAAGATTAAACAAGCGTTCGGTGTTATTGAGTTTGCTATGAAACAACACCCCTGGAGCATCGAATTGCATTTACGAAATGCCCAACTATATGCCCAAACAAATAACGTGAATCAAGCGTTGGATATTCTGCAAAAAGCAGAGCATCTTGACCCTACAAATTCTGAGCTTTTTATGACAAAAGGTGCACTTTACAGCCAACTAAAGAAGTACGAGCGTGCCATTGAAGAATACAGCAAAGCCATTAAAGATACGCAGCAGTTGGATGAAGTGTATTGCAACATAGCTTTTGAATATGAAAATCTAAACAACTATACCAAGGCAATCGATTACCTTAAAAAAGCTTTAGTGATTGATTATGAAAACGAAGCAGCTTTGTATGAGTTATGCTTTTGTTATGAGATGAATAGTCAGTCAGAGCTTTGCCTCGCTTACCTTAAATCCTATATTGAAGAGCATCCACTTTCCTATGGTGGATGGCATAACCTAGGCATTGTTTACGCGAACCTAAAAATGATGGATGAGTCCATTGAAGCTTATGATTTCGCTATTGCAATTGATCCTTCACTCTCTTCATCATACGAGTGCAAAGCTAATGTGTATATGCAAAAGGGTCAATATTTAGAAGCTATAGTGATTTATCATGAACTACTCGAAATTGATGACAAGGATGCGTTGACCTATTGTTTTATTGGTGAGTGCTACGAACGAATGGAAGACTATACCAAAGCCATTGAATACTATCATAAATCTATTGAAATAGACCCGAAACTTGCGGATGCATGGATGGGACTTGGCATTTCGCATGACGAAATGGACAAACCCTTTGATGCCATCCAACATATAAACATGGCTATATCGCTTGATCCATCGAACGCACAGTTTTTATATGCGCTTGGAGATATACAACGTCGATGCGAACTAACTAAGGAAGCCATTGAAACATACCAAAAGGTTTCTCAAATGGATCCATTGAATCCTGATATCTGGCTTGATTACTCAGATGTGTTTTTTCAAGAGGAGAATTATGCTCAAGCACTTGAAATCCTTGAACAAGGTATCGCTATGCAAAACGATAATGTGGATTTAATTTATCGTCAAGTGGTCTGTTTACTTCAAAATGGCAGCATCAAAGAAGCCGGTATTATTCTAGAGTTAGCACTTCAGCAAGATTACGAGAAACACAAAGCAATGGTAGATTATTTTCCCGACATTAAATTCTATCCTGAGTTATTCAACATAATTAAGACTTTTAAAAAATAATATTTCCTATGAATTTCAAACTTTCTTTTATTCCCGAAAGGACAACTAAGCCACGTAAAAGTGGTGTTACCATGATGATGGACAAAGGCCTGAGTGTGCGCGAAGTAGAAGATTTTTTATCTACAGGTGGCGAATACACCGATTATGCGAAATTGGGCTTCGGTACCTCATTTGTGATGAAAAATGTAGAGACAAAAATCAAGCTTTACAAAGAAGCAAAAATTAAAGTTTATTTTGGAGGCACTCTTTTCGAAGCATTTGTTATCAGAGAGAATCTTGATGAATACAAACGCATGATGGATCATTACAAAGTTGATGCGATGGAAGTTTCTGATGGATCATTATTGATGAATCACGACACAAAATGCGAGTTTATTCATAAATTTTCGAAAAGTTATACCGTTTTATCGGAAGTTGGCTCAAAAGAAGCAGGGATAATTACCTCACCGAATAAATGGATTTCGATGATGAATCAAGAGCTAGAAGCCGGATCGGTGCATGTTATTGCCGAAGCCAGAGAAAGTGGTACGGTTGGAATCTATCGCCCCACAGGTCATGCACATGTTGCTCTTGTTAACAAAATAATTGCAAAGGTTCCAAAAGATAAAATACTTTGGGAAGCACCTTTGAAATCACAACAAGTTTGGTTTGTAAAAACACTGGGAGCCAATGTAAACCTTGGAAACATTGCACCCAATGAAGTAATCCCTTTGGAAACTCTCCGAATTGGTTTGCGTGGTGATACGTTTTTTCAATTCCTTCCAGAAAAATATCAATCAGCAAAACAGGTTGCCCCTGAAAACTAATTATTTTTTATTGAATGGGAATAACAGAATTTCTTGTTGTATATATCACTGCTTTTATTAACAGCACCGGTTATCTAAGTATATTTGTATTAATGACTTTCGAAAGCATGGTACTTCCTGTACCTAGCGAAGCTGTGATGCCTTTCGCCGGTTTTTTAGTTGCAAGCGGCAGATTCTCATTCTCTGGTGTTATTGCTGTGAGCACTATCGGAAGCATTGTCGGATCAACTATTTCCTATTATGTCGGGTCAAAAGGTGGAAGACCTTTGATTTTAAAATATGGGAAATACCTTTTGTTAAACAATCAGCATCTTGAAATGACTGAAAAGTTCTTTACAAAGCATGGAGATATCACTATATTCATTAGTCGCTTACTTCCCGTTGTTAGGCACTTGATTTCAATTCCTGCAGGAATGGGGAAGATGAATATTTACCGTTTCCTGATTTATACTATTATTGGAGCGGCCATTTGGAACGGATTTTTAACCTGGGTAGGTTATGTTTTAAAAAACAACTGGGGCGAAATTTTAAAATACACAAGTATCATAGACATAGTTATTGTTGCTGTTCTTAGTATGCTTGTGCTGTTTACTTTTTATAAGCTTTATAAAAGCTATCAACGTAAATTAGTAAAGAAAAATGTATAATGGATGTTTACGGTTTATTAGGATATCCCCTACTAAGTTCATTTTCTCAGCAATATTTTGAAGATAAATTCCGTAAAGAGAATAGTAAAGAAACTGCATTTAAAAATTTTGTATACAACGCACCTCGAGATTTTATTGAAGCATTGAAAGAAATGCCCGAAGTAAAAGGTTTCAGCGTTACAATTCCTCATAAGCAAAGCATCATTCCTTTTCTGGATTTAATTAGCGACGATGCAAAAGCAATTGGCGCAGTAAACGCTGTTCGGGTTAAACGCTTTTCAGATTCTACCTATCAGCTCATCGGATTTAATACTGATGTATTTGGCTTTGAAAAATCATTTTTACCCATACACAAAATCCATCAATTCAAGCAAGCTATCGTTATTGGCACAGGTGGCTCTGCAAAGGCAATAGCATCAGTTTTAAAAAATAAAAGCATCCCTTTTGTCTTTATTTCTCGAAATAAAAAAGAGGAGAATACAATTGCAGTTAAAGATTTAAAAAACAAGTTAATTGAAGAGTCGATAATTATTATCAATTGTACACCTGTCGGAATGGCTCCTAACATTGACCTTCTGCCACCGTTTGATTACGAACTGATTCGACCATCCTATTTTTTATTCGACTTAATTTATAATCCGGCTGAAACAAAATTTATGTATGAAGGAATTAAAAGAGGAGCAAAAGCAACAAATGGAATGGAAATGCTTATATTGCAAGCGGAAGAATCCTGGAAAATTTGGAATCAGAAATGAATGAAAAACCTTTTCCGAAATATTATCTATATTAATTTACTCCTCATGTATGCCTGCAGCAAAGATGAGTTATTGGAATGTGATTGCGGTCAGGATTTTATTGGGAAATTGTGCAGAGAATACCATTTCGAAAATAATGAATGTATTGGATTCATTGATTATTCATACGATGATAATTTAAAACTTGTCAGCGAAAAATATTCAAATAAACAGAGTGTAGTAAAAAAAATAATCAATTACGAATACAACAGCAAAGGTCAATTAGCTAAGAAAGCAGAAATTTATACGGATAATTATTTATATAATAATACGATTATTTATCACTATAATTTTTTTGACAGCTTATCAGAAAGAATCCTGTATCAAAACAATTCCGTAGTTTATGAAGAAGCAATTGAATACGATTCTTTAAAGAATAAATGTTTGGTAACAAAAAAAGTTGCCGACACAATTCAATCATACAAAACATACAGCTATGATTCGGATAATAAATTATGGAAAATTAAATCATTTCAATCCTCCGGTTCATTAATAGAAAGCTTTGAATATAATTACTACTACGACAATACGATGCGCATTAACAAATATGATTCATTAACCAATTTTAATGGTTATGAATTATACCGTTATAATACGAGTTTGCAAATAATAGAAAAAATTATTTATGATAAAGATAAAATTCTTGTTAACGATGATGTGTTTGACTACAACGATAATCGTTTATCAAAGGTAACTACATACGACCAATACGAGAAAATAATTTCTTATATCTTATATAAATATCAATAAAGAAACTCGACAAATCAAATCGTCAGGTTGTTTATATTTATACAAATATCTTAACTACCAAGCGTAGCAACCATCACAGCTTTGATAGTATGCACACGGTTCTCGGCTTCTTCAAAAACAATAGAAGCCGATGATTCAAAAACATCTTCAGTAACTTCAATACCGTCGAGCCCAAATTTATTAAATATCTCTTCCCCTACTTTAGTTTCTCTGTTATGGAATGCAGGAAGGCAATGCAGGAATTTAGTTTTTGGATTTCCGGTTGCAGTCATTAATTTTTTATTTACCTGATAGGGTTTTAGAATTTTGATACGTTCTTGCCAAACTGCTTCTGGCTCTCCCATCGAAACCCAAACATCGGTATAAATAAAATCAACACCGGCAACAGCTTTTTTTGCATCATCGGTAATGGTTATTTTTGCACCTGTGTCTTTTGCAATTTCGAGGCACTGCTTAACAAGTTCTTTCGACGGTTGACAATTTTTAGGAGCAGCAGCTCTGAAGTCCATGCCCATTTTAGCAGCACCAACCATTAATGAATTACCAACATTATTGCGAGCATCACCACAGAAACAAAATGCAATCTGATTTAATGGCTTATCGCAATTCTCAGTCATTGTTAGAAAATCAGCCAATATTTGTGTTGGGTGAAATTCATTGGTTAATCCATTCCAAACAGGTACACCTGAATACTTTCCAAGAGCTTCAACAATATCCTGGCCGAAGCCACGGTATTCAATGCCATCGTACATGCGGCCCAAAACACGTGCGGTGTCTTTCATTGATTCCTTTTTCCCCATTTGCGAACCGGAAGGCCCGAGGTAAGTCACATGAGCTCCTTGATCCAATGCAGCAACTTCAAACGCGCAGCGTGTACGGGTGGAATCTTTTTCGAACAGCAATACAATGTTCTTATCTTTCATTCGTTGTTGTTCGGTTCCGGCATATTTTGCTTTTTTAAGATCTGCTGAAAGTTCAAGCAAATAGTTTATTTCGCGTGGAGTAAAGTCAAGTAATTTTAAAAAGTTACGGTTTTTAAGATTGAATGTCATTATAAAAAAATTTTAGTAAATGAATATTAAAAAAAATGTTTCCAAACAAGAGGAAACATTTTTAAGCTATCTATATTAATTGATTTTAGAGTTTAATAACTTTTAAACCTACCAAAAGAAGAGCAACTGCAGCAAGCAACGTTACGTAAATTCCGAATCCGGCATGAACTCCACCATAGCCATAAGAACCAGAACCACCAAAAACTTGAACAAGTGCAACACCTGTAAATAGTAAGGCACCACCTCCGCAATATAATGGTAAATTTTTATTCAAAGCTTCCGGTAAATTCATTTGACTTCCAAATAATACGGAACCTGCTGCTCCTGCAAAACCCAGTAATGATAACCATCCCCATGTACTGTGCACACCACTTACTGAATAAGAGCCTAGGAACCCTAAATCAGCTGTTACCCAGGGTAGAAATACTCCTATTATACCGATGCCGCAAATTACAGCTGTAACGATAGCGCTTTTGGGTAGGTTTTTAAAATCAAATCCTGCGTTGTTCCCGCTCTGTGGCTGGGTTGAGTTGGTGTTTTCTTGTTCCATTTTTCTGTTTTTTTATTTTGATTAATAATTGATTTTTCTATTTTAAAATATTTTTCAAATATAGATGTTTCTTTTTAAAAAGAATGTATTTTTTTTAAAAAAAATTATTCCATCACTATTTTAGTTCCACAAACAGCGTTTGATAATTGAGCAGCTTCTGTAATAATAGTCTCTTTTCCACCATTCTCCACGAACTCAATAGCAGCTCTTATTTTAGGGGCCATACTTCCTTCGGCAAACTGACCTTCGGCTAAATATTTTTTAGCATCAGCTACCGTAATTTTATCCAGTTTCTTTTCATTCGATTTATTAAAATTAATGCACACTTTTGGAATATCTGTCAGTATATAAAATTCATCAGCATGAATTTGCGAAGCCAGCATTGCTGAGGCAAGATCTTTATCAATTACAGCATCAATTCCTTGTAATTTATTAGGTTCAACATAAAAAATTGGAATGCCTCCCCCGCCGACTGCAATAACAATTTGTCCGCCCCTTGCAATTTTTTCTATTGTATTTCGATTTCCAACAACTAATGGTTTTGGAGAAGCGACAACTTTGCGCCATCCACGTCCTTGTGAATCTTCTTTGAAAACAGAATTGCTTTCATGTAACATCTGCTCAACTTCTTCTTCTTTATAATAAGGACCAACGGGCTTGGTTGGATTTTTAAAAGCAGGATCATCTTTATCAACAAGTACCTGAGTAACTATAGTAATAACATCATGTTGAAGATTGTTTTTTTCAAGAACATTTCGTAATTGTTGTTCAATCATATAACCAATAAAGCCCTGAGAGTAGGCACCACAGATATCCAACGGCATTTCGGGCACACCAAACATTTTGGCACCTGCTATGTTCTGCAATAATATATTTCCTACCTGAGGACCATTACCATGCGTGATAACAAGGTTGTAATCGTTCTTTATTAATTCCAATAAATGAGAGCAAGTACTATAAACATTTGCCTCCTGTTCATCAATGGTTCCCTTTTGTCCTGCAAGTAACAATGCATTTCCACCAAAAGCTACTACTGCTAATTTTGACATTTTGTTTTTTTATAAGATTGCAAAGATAGTATTTTCACTTTATATCGCAAAAGGGCTGATTTTGTTACATAAAGGATTAATTTTATTTAATTATTATAAAAATATAATACTGTTTCAAAATATTAGATTTATTTTTGAAAAAATATTTAAGCATGGAAACTGCTTCAAATGAAATAATTATTTCAATTCATAATCTTCAAAAAAAGTACGGAGATTTTGTTGCTGTTGATGGTTTGAGTTTCGATATTTACAAGAACGAAATAGTTGGATTATTAGGGCCAAATGGTGCAGGCAAAACCACAACTATCAATATGATTTGTGGATTGATTCCAATTACTGACGGTGACATTTTTTTTAATGGAAAAAATAATACCGCTGATAGAAAATCTTTGCTGGGATATTGCCCTCAGGAAAACATTTTCTATCCAAAATTGACTTGTTTAGAGCAATTGCTTTTCATTGGACAGATGTACAAAATCGAATCAAAAAAAGTGAAAGCTAGAGCAATTGAATTGTTAAACCTATTGGGATTAAAAGACAAAAAAAATGTTCTTGCTACAAAATTATCGGGAGGTATGAAACGCCGATTAAATATTTGTTTAGCGTTGATCCATGACCCTGAAATACTTGTACTAGATGAACCGGAAGCTGGGCTAGACCCTCAGAGCAGAGTACTAGTCCGTGATTTTATAAAAGCATTTGGTAAACAAAAAACAATCATTATCACGACTCATAATATGGATGAAGCTGACCGCCTGGCACATAGAGTTGCAATTGTTGATAATGGGAAGCTTCTTCTATTGGATTCGCCTAAAAATCTAAAAAAAACAATTGGCGAAGGTGATATTTTAGAAATTGTCATAGATAGTGAAAACAATAACACATTGAATTATTTTGCTGAAAAGTTAAAATCGCTTTCAATAGAGATTAAAAGAACGAGCAACTCATTGTTAATTAAACATGCTAATATTATTGAGCAGCTACCTGAAATAAAAAAAATTTCAGAAGCAAACGAAATTAATATTTCAGAAATCAAACTCCGTGAAAACACTCTTGAAGATGTTTTCATTCACTTAACAGGAAGGGGGTTGAGACAATGAAAATTGTAAGTATCATCCATAAAAGCTTAAAAGAACAACTCCGTAGTTTTTGGGTTCTTCTGCTCACACTGTCAATGGGGCCCTTCTTTATTTTTGTGTACTATCTAATTATGCAATCTTCAGAACCACAGTATAGTTTAATAATCATCAACAAAGACAAAGGTGCTTATGTTCAGGGTCAACAAATAAATCATGGACAGTACCTAACAGCTATTTTCAAAGAAGCTAAAAAAGACAGTAGTAAACTACCGTTTATTGTAAATATCAGTGATGATAAATCTGACTGCATTGAAAAGTTAAAAAATAAAAAAGCCGATGCAGTTATTATTATTCCTGAATTATTTTCTGAAACTATTATTGCGCGTTCAGGAAACGACAGCTCTCTCGTGTCGCAATTTGAATTTATTGGCGATTTAACAAATACAAGTTATATTGTAAGTGCTGTTTGGGCAGGAGAAATAATCAACCAATATGCAAATCATGTAACAAAAAGTAAACGGATTGTTGACGTGAAAGAGACCGCTCTTGGCACTTCTGCGAAAATTAATAATTTCGACCTAATGGTTCCTGGATTACTTATAATCGCTATTATAATGTTAATGTTTACATCCGGAATTGCATTTGTTTCGGAGGTAGAAAACAAAACCATCATGCGGTTAAAACTTTCTAAAGTGTCTACATTTGAGTTTATTGGTGGCGTAGGAATTGTCCAGTTGATAGTAGGTGTAATTTCCGTATTATTAACCTTGCTAACAGCAATATTACTGGGTTTTAATTATGCAGGTTCGTTGATGATATTAATTTTAATTTCCGTATTGAGTAGCATGTCAATTATTTCATTTAGCTTAATTATTGCAGCTTTCACAAAATCTGCTAACGAAATTTTAGTTGTTGGAAACTTTCCAATGTTTTTATTTATGTTTTTTACCGGCGCTGCCTTCCCTCTGAAAAGTGAAGCTCTGTTTACCATTGCAGACTATCCAATTACTCTACAGGGACTTATGACACCAACTCATGCAATCTCGGCATTAAATAAAACCCTTATAATGAACATGAGTATAAGTAGTATTATACCTGAAATTATAGCAATATTAACATTAACAATCATTTATTTTTTAATTGGTGGAATAGCCTTTAAAAAAAGACATTTAAAATTAATGTAATTATCTTTGTGTGATTTTAATTCTCAACCAGAGTTTTGTATTCCAAATATTTTAGCACAAATCGGATATCACTGTATGTAACCTTTTTACCTATTTCATTTATAACTTTAGAAATTGAAGTAGTTTGGTTTTTAATAAAATATTCAGAAATCAAATTTATTTTTTCGATTGTAACAAAAGATGAAATATCCAAATCACCTGTGCCAATGTAAAAGGACAAATGACCTTCAATAGTTGTCTTTGCCAGATTTCTCTGCTTAGCAATTTCTTCGATAGTGATACCCAACTTATATAAATCAAAACTTTCTTTTTGCGAATCACCTTTTTTTATTTTTCTTTTTTTAGGTTTTAAGTTAGAAACAGTTTCAGATTTTTCCAGATTATTTTTTTCGCAGTATTCAAAAATAATGGAAACAATATCTTCTCCAAACTTTTTCAATTTTTGCTTGCCGATACCTTTAATTGTTTCGAGTTCAGATAAAGAAGTTGGAAGATTTGTACAAAGAGCAACCATTGATTTATACGGCAATACCATGAATTCATCTGTATCATTTCCCTGTGCAATCATGCTACGCCAACTTTTTAATTCCATATATAGTTTTGGGTGAGGAATATTTTTAGAAACGGACTTAGAAGAAGGAGTCGCCGATTTTAATGTTGATTTAAAATCTATTTCTGCATTAGCCATAATTTTTATAAATCCTAAAGTTTCAAACCCATTGATACAAAACTTAAAGCAATTTATCTTTATAAAAATATCCTTTTGTAATTTTTCCAGTGCTTCAATAATAGACTGCTTAACAGCTTTATTATCGGTTTCAATAGCAGTATTTGTTGTAAATGTGTACAATGTTTGTTCTAATTTATTTTTAAAATAAATGGATGCTTTCATTATACGTTCTTGAAGTGCTTTATTTTCTTCAGGAATTTGATTCTCTTGTAATAGTTGCCCCAATTGATTTTTAAATTTGTCAGCAATAGTATAAACTTCATTTTTAGAAATAGTTTCCAAGACATTAAATTCCTCTAAGACCGACACATCAAGGATTTTTGTATTTTCAAGTATTATTTTTTTTAAATAATAAAATCTATTATTGATTTTCTTAAAATCAAAAAGTTCAAAAAGCAGGGATTGCTGGTAAGCAATTTTCGATTCAGCAAGTTGCTGTTCAGTCGGAGAATTCTTTCGCACATCATTTGTAAAAATCGAAACAGTTTGATCTGTTTTAATACTATTTAAAGATATGGGCGAGCTTAATACTAATCCTTCAAAACTCTTACAACGGCTAAGCGCAACGTAAACTTGTCCATGAGCAAATGAGGCGTTCGCATCAATAATTGCTTTATCAAAAGTGAGTCCCTGACTTTTATGTATTGTTATTGCCCATGCTAATTTGAGCGGATATTGCGTAAACCTTCCAACAATAGTTTCTTTTATTTCTTTTGTTTGTTCATCTAGTGAATATTTAACATTTTCCCATTCTTCCTTACTAACCGGAATTTCAAAATCTTCATCAGGACATTTTACATAAACAATATCATCTTCAATTCGTGTTACTTTGCCTATCTTTCCATTGTAATAAAGTTTTTCGCGCGAGCTGTCGTTTTTAACAAACATCACTTGCGCATCTACTTTTAACTCAAGATTAAGCTCAGTTGGATATGCGTACTCAGGAAATTCAGAAAAAATATCTGCATCAAAAATAATAGATTGATGCTTAATTGTTTTTAGCTTTGAATGGTTAATCTCCAAAGCATTTGCATTATGTGTAGTCAAAATGATGTAGCCTTCTTCATCTTTTGGCTTGAAATCAGGAATAAATCTTTGATTAAGTTCAGTTAATGTTTGAGGAGTAATTTGATTGGTGCGAATTTGATTTAACATCCCAATAAAATAAGTATCAGATTGTCGGTAAATGTGCATCAATTCTATACTTACAGACATCGTTTGCTGTAATGCTTTGCTGCTAAAAAAATAAACGGTATCATAATAATCTTTTAAAATGCTCCATTCGCTCTCTTTTATAACAGGTGACAATTGATGCAAATCGCCAATCATCAGTAATTGAACACCTCCAAAAGGTTTTGAATAATTTTTATATTTTCGCAACACTTCATCTATTGCATCCAGCATATCAGCCCTCACCATGCTGATTTCATCAATTACTAATAAATCAAGTGACTGAATAAGATGAATTTTTTCTTTGTTAAATTTTCGCTGAAAAGAATTTTCTTTTAATGAATCGCCAGCATTTTCGCTTTTTCTTCCTGGTATATGCGGACCAAAATGTAATTGAAAAAAAGAGTGAATGGTTACACCGCCGGCATTTATTGCGGCCACACCTGTTGGTGCAACTACAACCATACGTTTTGGAGAAACTTTTTTCAGGTTATGTAAAAAAGTTGTTTTACCCGTTCCTGCTTTTCCGGTTAAGAAAATTGTTTTGTTAGTATACTGGACAAAATCGTATGCCAATTGGAGTTGAGGATTGTCATGAAAGCACATAATCTCTGCTGATTGTTTAATGTTCAAAAGTAATTATTTTTATCATTAAAAAAATTATCTCTCTATATTAAATTTAAATATTAAGCATAATTTTATAGTAATTCTGTTCTCTAAAATTTGAATATATTTGTTTTTTATTATTTAGTAACGAAATTATTAAAGCTAAAATCAATCTGTTCGGATGCTGAGTTGTTTTAATTCTTAAAATAATGTTTATCTAATATGAGTATATTTCAATCATTAAAACCAGGCATACCAAAGCGTTATCTAATGTTTGTTGCAGCTATCGTATGGACTTTTGCTGGTGGGGTGCTTTTATTTAGAGGTATTAATTCAATTATCGCTTTTCCCCACGATATTATTGCCAAATTGACTGTCAGTTTAACTGGTGGAACATTGTTTTATCTATTATTATTTAAAAAAATTTCGAATAAACACATTCAAAGAATTAAATCTATAGAACATGAAAAACCCTGTGTTTTTGCTTTTTTTAATGTAAAAAGTTACATTATGATGATTTCTATGATAACGATAAGTGTTATGTTAAGAAGACTTGAAATTATTGAACCTGATTATTTTTATTTAATATTCATTACGATGGGTGTTCCACTTTCATTTTCAGCCGTTCGATTCTATAATGCAGGGATTGATGAATACCGACTTAGAAAAAAATTATCAGCGTAAAAAAAACTTTTAAACATTTAAATACGTATTTTTTAAAAAAAATGTTGAACGTTATTAAAATTTGAATACATTTGAAAAAAAATCCAAATGAAAAATATTTCAATCTCCATTATATTATTTCTTTTTTTTGTTGGTTTCTTTTTTTCTTCATGTAAAAAATGTGTTACTTGCACATCAACAAAAAATGGTCAAACACAGGCAACGCAGCAATATTGCAATAAAAAGAAGTTTAATAATATTTGGAGTGCCGCGTTTATTGAAGATGCCAAAAGTAAAGGTTTCACTGCAGTTTGTACAAGCGAATAACTTATAAAATATTTCATTATGAAATCGAACATGATTTTCAAAACACCAATCGGAGATGAAAAAGTGCCATGTGAGATTCCATGTGACAATTAAAAATCAAATTATTTACACATGAAAAAATACATATTAATTACTTTCTTATTAATTTCAACTTGTTTTGCTGCATCATCGTGCAAAAAATGTTCGCAATGCGTAGCTAAAGATAAGACAACTCACAGTCAGGTAAACTCATCTGATGAATTTTGTGGAAGCAAAAAAGACATCACAGCAAAAGAAGACGATTATAAGGCTGCTTGGAGTACAATTTATGATGTTGAATGTTCCAATAAATAAAAACTAAAAATTTATATTATGGCTCGTATTGTTCAAATATCTGAAGCTGCATCCTTAGCACTGCATAGCATGGTTCTTATTGCGCAGGCAAAAAAGTCAGTGAATGCAACAGAAATTGCTAAACTCACCGGCACATCCAGACATCATTTAGCCAAAATAATGCATCAATTAGTCAAACAAGGTTTTCTTTCTTCAACAAGAGGCCCTAGTGGTGGTTTTGTATTAAAAAAATCCGCATCAAAAGTAAATTTGTTGGATGTCTATGAATGTATTGAAGGAAAGTTAGAGGTATCAGGATGTCCGTTAGATCATCCAATTTGTGCTTTTGCTGATTGCATTCTTGGAGATTTATCAAATAGAGTAACTAAAGAAATTCAAGTTTACCTAAAAGGGCATGCCTTAAGTGATTATTATATAAATTAATTTTTTTATTATGAATTTCTTTTTATTGGTTTGTTTTTGCATACTTTTTACATTAAAAATGTTTGGTCAACAAATAAATCAGCAGAGCACTACGGGTCCTATTCCTTCTAAAGATGTTGATCTCATCGGCTATATTTCTAACTCAAAAGACATAACAGTACAACAAATTATTTCCGGTGTTCCTGCATATCTATGGCATCACGGCTGCGGACCTACTGCACTTGGTATGGTTATGGGATATTATGATGCACAAGGATACCCTTTGCTTATTTCCGGTGATGCTTCATCGCAAACAACCGCGGTTGACCAAGCTATTGCATCTACTGAGCATTATAATGATTATGCATCCCCCGAAGACTCATATCCAACATTATTACCCGATAAATCAGAATTACCTACTGGTGATGAACATGTTGATAATTCTATTGCAGATTATATGTTAACCTCACAAAGTATTCTTGGTAATTATTATGGCTGGAGTTGGAGTAATGACATTCCTACTGCTTGGCAAGACTATATTTATTTTGAACATCCAACTTATTCAGGAATAGCATGGAGTCAAATGCAGTATTATTTCACTTTTGATTCAGTGGTGCAAAATGTAAATCAAAATCATCCGATGGTTTTCTTAGTTGATAGCAATGGCGATGGCTACACTGATCATTTTATTTGTGCAGTGGGTTATAAAATTGAAGCAGGAATAAATTATTATGGCTGTTATGATACATGGGACACAAATATTCACTGGTATGAGTATCGCGCAATGTCTAGTTCGTATGCCTGGGGAGTTTATAATTCGACAATGTTTAGAATCTCTAATATGGCTGGTGTTAACGAAAATAATATTAACATTGGAGTTTCTCTTAATGCTTCACCTAATCCATTTTCAGAAAGTGTATCCTTATCCACTACTCTAGTTAAATCAGACGATATTACTATTGCTGTTTATAATGCAATGGGTAATTTAATTAAAGTGATTGCAAATAAAAATCTTACAAACGGTATTTATTGTTTTGTATGGGATGGATGCAATGAAAATGGCGCAAAACAACCTACTGGTTTGTATTTCATTAAGTACAAGTCTTCTACAGGTATTGCTACTAAAAAGGTGCAATTGGTTCGATAGCTTTTAAAAATTTTTAAATTTTTATTAAAATTCTTATCCTTTCAGCTGAAGACCATTCTATTTCGGTTGTTTGTTAATAATTTTTAAAATAAATACTTGTTTATATTAAAATCATTCATACATTTGCGTATTGTTATACCTTAATATATTTTATGAGCAAAGTAATTAATATATCAGACGCCGCTTCAATAGCCATACATAGCTTAGCTGTGATAGCAGGAAGTGAAGATAGAATCAATGCTATTGAGATTTCAAGAATTACATCTTTTTCGAAAAATCATTTATCAAAGATTTTACTTATTCTAAATAAGCATTCCTATATTAACTCTGAAAGAGGACCTTCAGGGGGCTTTATAATGAAAAAGGATCCCAAGAAAATAACACTATTAGAAATATATGAGTTGATAGATGGAAAGTTTGAAATAAAATATTGTCGTTTGCATAATAATCACACCTGCGTTTTTGGTTGTATTACAAAAAAACTTACAGGTGAGTTAGTAGAGTATTTGAAATCAAAAACAATACATGATATAATAATTAATCCTAAAACTTATGAAAAGAAAAATTGTAAAAATTGACGAAGAAAAATGCAATGGCTGCGGTTTATGCATACCTAATTGTCATGAAGGTGCTTTACAGATAATAGATGAAAAAGCCCGATTAATTAGTGACCTTTTTTGTGATGGACTGGGTGCTTGCCTTGGACATTGCCCTGAAGATGCTATTACTATTGAAGAAAGAAATGCTGAACCCTATGATGAACGCATTGTTATGTCGAATATGATAAAGCAAGGCCCAAATACGGTCAACGCTCATCTTAAACATTTAAAGGATCACAACGAAATGGGCTTTTATAATCAAGCATTAGATTATCTTAAAGAAAATGGAATAGTAATAGCTGGTGTTCACCAAGTGACCCCAGTTGTAAAACCAGAACCTAAAAGTCATTGTGGATGCCCCGGTTCAAAAACGATGGACTTTAATGATGATATAAAGGAAACCAATAATAGTGACGGCAAAAATATTCCTTCAGAACTGCGTCAATGGCCTATACAATTACATTTAGTCGGTACACGTGCCAGTTATTTCCAAAATGCAGATGTGCTATTAGCAGCAGATTGTACCGGCTATGCAATGGGTAGTTTTCATCAGAATTTTATGAAGGGCAAGGCAATTGCAATTGCCTGTCCAAAACTTGATAGCGATCAAGAAGAATATATCCAAAAAATAACAACTCTGATTGATGAAGCACATATAAACACATTGACTGTTGTGATTATGGAAGTTCCTTGTTGTGGTGGGTTGTTGAGAATTGCACAAATGGGTGCTGAAAAAGCATCCAGAAAGATCCCAATCAAATTGATGGTTATGGGCATTAAAGGCGAAATTATTGAAGACACTTGGGTGTAAATAATATAGTATAAAATTATGGAAACAACAGAAAAATCAAGTATTTTAGACTTTGTTAAATCAGTAGAATATTCTGAAAACGGAATTATAAGTAAACGTATTCTTGAAAAGAAAGCAGGTAATGTAAGTTTATTTTCTTTTGATAAAGGCCAAAAATTAAGTGAACATACTGCGCCTTTTGATGCGTTAATTCAAATTTTGGAAGGTGAAGCAGAAATTCTTATAGCACAAAAACCATATCATCTAAAAAAAGGAGAATCTATTATCATGCCTGCCACCATTCCTCATGCAGTTAATGCTATTGAAAAATTTAAAATGCTTTTAACGATGATTAAAGAAATATAAATTCTCTTTTTATATTTGCAAAGACAATAAGGGTCTAATTCTTATTGTCTTTTTTTTTAAAAAGACCATGGTATTTATATGTAAAAAATTAGGTAGGTTTGTACATCAATATTTTAATTAATGATAGGCGGAATTATTCTTTTTTTTATTTTTCTAATTAGTATTGAACTCTACTGTTATAAAGGGTTTAAGAAGGTATTACCGAACAACAGCACAGCTTGGAAAATTTGGTGGTTTATTGATATTCTTATTGTTGTTTTTTGTTTACTTGATGGAATTTGGATTAAACATTCCGGCTTAATGGATTTTGAACAATACCGCCACTTCTTTAAAATTGCGGGATTAGTTGTTACTGTTTATATTCCTAAACTTACTTTTGTTTTTATAGTATTGATTGATGATTTGGGTTACATAATCAGATATATCAGTAAAAGACAGTCATCGCGTGAAGCAATTATCAATCGTAATTATGTCAGTCGAATAAAAAGACAACCATTATTCCTTACTGTAGGTATAATTTTCTCTGCATTAACCATATTTTTCCCATTATATGGAATTCTTTTTGGCAAAACCAATTATACGCTAGAAAAAGTAACCCTTACTCTTCCATCCTTACCAAAAACTTTTGATGGCTTGCGCATAGTTCAAATTTCGGATATGCACTTAGGGAGTTTCGGGTCTGCTTCTCAAATCCATGATGGAATTGATTTGATAAATGAACAAAATCCCGATATCATTGTCTTCACAGGCGATTTAGTTAATAATGAAGCAGCTGAAGCAAAACCAATGATTGCTGAATTAAAAAGATTATACGCACCGCTTGGCAAATTCGCGGTTTTAGGTAATCATGATATGGGCGACTACAGGCGTTGGTACACTATTGACGAAAAAATTGAAAATTTGCAAAACCTAAAAAATATTTATAAAGAAATTGGATTCAAATTATTACTTGATGAACATGTTTCAATAAAAAAAGGAAACGACTCCATTGCCATGGCAGGTGTTCAAAATTGGGGTAATCCACCATTCAAACGTTATGGGAACCTAAAAAAGGCAATGGAAAATACAAAAAGTTTTCCATTTAAAATTTTGTTATCCCACGATCCATCGCATTGGGATGCAGATGTATTACCTAATTCAACTGTTGATTTAACTTTATCAGGTCATACACATGCTATGCAAGTTGGCATTAATTTCTTTGGAAATTATTGGAGTCCTGTTAGCTGGAGGTATAAGCGTTGGTGGGGCTTATACGAACAATGGAATCGTTATTTATATGTTAACAGAGGATTTGGTTTTATTGGATTTCCAGGTAGAATGGGTGCAAGTCCCGAAATTACATTGATTACACTTTATCATTAATAGTACTAATCTTTATTTTTCTCAACATAAATAGTTTCAATAGTATTGGTTGAATCGCTGGTTGAGTATATTCTTGACCACTCCTGTTTTTTTCTATTTTGATTTTTAACGGTAAGTTTAGTTATATTTGAGCCATTCCATAAATATAACATCTCTGAATTGTATTCATTAAATTCCCACAAACCATACATATCGGTTACTAAAATTCCGGATGGATACCCAATTTTTATTCGTGCAGTCTGAGGAGATGTATTATAAAAAAGAAAATAGCCAACGGTGTCCGAATCGTACACTTTTGTGTCCAATAAATTGCCAAAAGTATCTAAAGTAACTAATTCGGCTTTTGTTATTTTATATGGCCCGCAAGCTTTTTCCTTCGCTACTTCCTTTCCGCACGAAAACAAAATAAAACTCAGTAACGAAACAACGATGATTAACTTAAATAAAAAACTAAAATAGTTCATAGTAAATATTATTTTTTATTTGTTTCTCCAATAAATAAACCTAACGATAATTCCAAACAAAACTGCTTATAATTGGGTTTAAGGAATGGACCTGTATAACTAAAAGTAGAATTATTTTGATCGTCAATGTAAGCAGAATAGTTAGTGCCTATTTTATCATATTTGCCATTCTTTTGACTATCCCAATCCCACAACGAAAGACTAACAGCCGAAGAAGTCAATTTTGTAAAACCAAGTGAAGCAAAAAGAAATTTATAAGTAGCATTAACATTTAATCCATATCCAATAGCAATAGCAGTTCCGTGATAAGTACCATCAATACTCTTGGTTCCATAAGATTTATATTTATCATAATAAGTCATGTAAACATCCAGATTGGTTGATTGAAATCCAACTGCGCAGTAAGGCGAAAAGCCCAAAGATAATTTGCCAAAGCCCTTTGATAGACGATATCCAATATTAAACATCGTTGAATTGTTTCGTAGCATAAACTGTCTTTTTGCAATTGGAGACAATTCAAGTGGCTTCGTATTCATGTGAAAACTATTTTGGTATATGCCAAAGTAAATATACCATACATAAATGTCAATGCCAGTGCGTACGCCTACTTTTGGCCTATTAAAACCTGCTAAATTTAAATTGTTTAAACTATTGTATCCATCAACAAACTCATCAAAACCTTTCCATTTTAATTTATTGATATAAGGCGATTCCTTAATAACAATTGCCATAGTTTGTGCTGAAATTTCAATGCAAAGAATTGAAAGGAATAACAATAAAATGATTTTTTTCATCAAGTTTCTTATTTATTATTTAAGGAAGAAATGTTTAATAATAGTGAAGCTCCTATGCTGTTTGGTTTAAAATAATAAAAAGTTAACGAAGCATCGTCAGCAAATTCAACTTCCCCAAAAGCCATGCAATAGTATAATCGCACGCCAATAAATTTAGGCATATAATCAAAATAGAAGCAGTGTGCAGAAGGCAAAACAGATCTCCATAGTTTATAACCTGGGAAAGAAAGCTCTTTCCCATAGGGAAAATCTCGTTCCCATTTTGAACTTTTGTATTCCTCAACAGGTGTTCTTTTTCCCCATAATTTCCAAACGCCCCAATTCATGGCATAACCCAAAGCAAATTTTTTATAGTATATAGCATTCCCCCAACAAAGATTATTATATCTTATTTTAATTCCCATTTTTGATGGAAGGCCGGTAGTAGCATCAGTAAATTCAGATTCATCAACCGAATGACGAGCCATCCACCAGATATCAGTTTGCCAAACACCTTTCACTAATTTAAAGCCAAACATTGGACCAGGTATAATATTATTGAATTTAAAATTTGCTCCATACTTTTGATTATACAAATAGGTTGTAGATTCAACGTTTCCAATACCTGGAGAAAACTTACTCACATTATAACCAATGTAAAAACCGCCACCTTCTTTTTGAGAAAAAGTATGAAAAGTGCAATGAACAAAAAGAAAAGTAAAGAAAAGAAAATGCTTACTCATGGCTATAATATTGAATTTTTACTTATTAACTATTTGAGTACAAATTTATAATAATATAGGTTGCTTTCAATTATTTTTTCCCAATCTTCAATATTTCCTTTAAAAACAATGAATAAGGGATGACATTCAAGGGTTTTAACCGTTTTTATTTTATAATAATCGTTTAAAGACCGTTGCTTTAATTTTAATTTTAAATGTTTCATCTCAAAGGCTAATTGACCACTGCTTAACGGTATGTTCGAAATCTTTTTTACAGGATAAAACTTTGATTGTTCAAAATTAAATTTTCTCAATTTTGCTTCCTTATGAACGCAGGAGAGATAATAATTTATTGCGTCTAGTGGGCTATGACTATTTTTAAATCTTATTAATTGCGGATGATGTTTATACCCTTTGGTTTTTTCTTCCAATACATTTTTAGCCAATAATGCTTCTCGCCAAAGAGCAACAAGACCAATGGAATCGAGATACTTAGGATGCAAAGACCAAAGACGCATTATTATTTTTTACGATTGGCTTGAACAATTTTAAAAATAGCAAATGCTAAAATAATAACAACTATTATAATGATTACGCTTGTATCAATGCTACCTCCGGATCCTGAAGAATGACCTGAATAATGAGAGTATGAATGAGAACTGCTTGAATGGCTGCCACTGCTGTGACTTCCACCACCTCCACCGGCTCTCCCATAGGCGAAGTTTGATGCAAAATTAAATGCAATTACAAGCAAACAAAAATAAAAAATATTTTAAATTTCGCAATTGCTTAGTAATTTTTGTCTTCATATATAAATTATTTTATGCATTTTTATTTTTAACATAATTTACAAGTCCCTTTGCTTCAAAAATACCTAATAATTTATCTGGTAAAGGAGAAAAATGAAATTCTTTTCCTTCAATAAAAACCATTCCATTTACAAAATCAATAGTAACAGTATCACCTTGTTTATAGGCCGAAACTGCATCAGGTAAGACAATAATTGGGAGTCCTTGATTAACAGATGAGCGATAAAATATTCTATTCACAGATTTTACAATAACAGCTTTAATATTAGCAAAAGCAAGTCCAACAGAAGGGTGTTCACGCGATGAGCCGCAACCAAAATTAAGCCCTGCAATAACAAAATCACCCGATTTTACACGGTTTGAAAAGCTATCATCAAAACCTTTAAAAAGATAAGGTAATATTTTATCTCCTTCGTTACTATTGATATTATATGTTAAGTTTCCAGCAAACATTTGGTCTGTGTTCAAATTATCAACATCTGCATAATTCCAGGTACCCTTGGAAAAACGATCGTCTCCATCTTTCACTTCAACTGTTTTACTTTGTTGTTTTACGTAGGGATATTTATCATTTGTGTTCATATTCCTAGGATCGGAAATTTTTCCATTTAATGCAGAAAGGGCAACAGTAGCAGGTGAAGCAAGATATATACTCGAATTTTTATTTCCCATTCTGCCTTTAAAATTGCGATTGGCAGTAGAAATAACCGTAAAATTATCAGCAGGGATTCCTTGACCTGTCCCTAAACATGGACCACATGATGGAGAAAGAACATTTGCGCCAGCTTTTAAAAAAATTTGAATCAATCCTTCTTCGATAGACTGCTGATAGATTTTTTTTGAGGCGGGAATAATTAATAATTGAAAATAATCGGGAACTTTCTTCCCTTCAAGTATTTTGGCAGCAATCCGAAAGTCCTCTATTCGTCCATTCGTACAGGTACCTATCATAGCTTGTTGCAGCTTAATACCTTGAACTTCTGAAACAGCTTTTACATTATCAACATGATGCGGGGCGGCAACAACAGGAAATAATTTTGAAAGATCAATTTCAAATTCTTTAAAATAAACAGCATCTGCATCTGCCCATTCACCTTGAAATTGGGAACCTAAATAATCAGATAAAATTTTGTCAGCAGGAAAAACCGCATTCTTCGCTCCCATTTCTGATGCAAGATTAGCAATGGTCATTCTGTCTGCAATAGAGAGTGTTTGCACACCATCACCGTGATATTCGATAGACATATAATCAGCACCATCCGAACCCATCATTCCAATAATCCAAAGTGCCAAGTCTTTAGCAAAAACGCCATCAGGCATTTTACCGGTTAATGAAATTTTAATTGATTCGGGAACCCTGAACCATGTTTCTGTTTCTTTCCACAGGCCTGCAGTTTCAGTTCTGTCAATTCCTGTGGCAAAAGCATTAAAAGCGCCTGCAGTACAGGTATGACTATCGCTTCCAACAATAATCATTTTTGGGAGTGCATGCGTTGACATAATCTGATGGCAGATTCCATCACCGGTATCATGGAACCTTTTGATATTCTGTTTTTGAACTATTTCACGAATCTTTTGATAATCATTTGCAAGCTTTTCGTTTGTAGGAGGAGCATTGTGATCGAGAATAATTAATAGTTGGTCAGGGTTTGCAATCCTAGTTCCACCCATTTTAGTAAATGTACCAAATATACTGGACGAATTATCGTGCGACAATACGATATCAGGTTTTTTAAAAACGATACTTCCTGCAACGCCGCCAAGAATTTTTTCCGCAAAAGTTTTTCCCATTAATTAAACAGTTTTATTAAAAAGTAAAAGCAAATCTAATTATTTTTACGATAGGAAAATGCTAAAAAAAAATAAATTTAAAAACTATTTGCCCATTTGCTCTTTTAACTTATCTTGATCCATTATACGACGATTGAGTGTATTTATATAAGCTCTGGCAGCTTTAAGATTATGATTTTTGTATGCGACATTTGCCCATTCTAAACCTTCTTTTAATTTACCATCCATCTCGCAGGAAAGAGCCATATTAAAACATGCGCGACCTGCAATTTTTGGTAAAGCATTTTTAGCTAAACCTTCCCAAATTTTTGCTGCTCCTGTCCAGTTGTTTTTTCGAACCATTTTTTTTGCTACTTTAAATTGCTTGCCTTTATCTCCTCTGATGTAGTATGAACGTCCAACATGCACCCAGTTTGGAGAAATACGAATACCAAACATTTCACCTGAAAAAATACCAGAAGTATTGATAGCATCACGTTTATTAGGTATCTTCGACATGGCTTCTTTTTCATTTATGCCTTCACCTTTAAAGCCCTTTTCATCCATAAATGAGTTTTGATCAACAATTGTTTTAGTTGAAAAGTCGTAAATACGCCAACCGGAATTTACATTCATTCTTACGTCTGCAACATAAACATTGATGATGGTATCCTTGTCATTCTTTGTTTTAGACTTACGCGATTGCATACCTTTATTAAAAATGACATCCGAATCAAAAGTTTCCAGTGAAACCAAAGCATCTGCTTTATTATCATATAAAATTTTTGAAACATGATTCCAATCTAAAGGAGTTGGAAATTCGCGAGTACCTGTTCCTCTATAATCGTAACCTTGAACAATTACAGCTCCTAATCTTGGATTCATATTTAATTTATTCGCTAAGCCCTTTACGCAATTATCAGAACCTTCACGATCGCCACGAATATTCTCCCCTGTAAAAAATCCTTCTAGAATATTGTAGAACAATTCTTTTTTTTCTGGAAGTGAACGGTTAATAATGGCAACTTTTTTTATGTGGCTAGGAATAGTAATTTGAGCTGGAACTAATACTTCCATAGAAACAGAGGACGTTCTGCATGAAGTAAAAAAGAAAATACAGGAAGAAATAATTCCAATGATCAAACAAGTTGAAGTAAGTGTATTTATTTTCATAATGTTTACATTAATTATTCAGCGGACTAAATTATACATATTATTTTAAAAGTGCAAGATAAAAAATTTCTATCGGGTGCATAGTATCAATTCCTGTACCATTTTTAATATGCTGTCTGCAACTCGTTCCGGGAGCAGCAATAACAAAATTATCTTTCGAATTTCTCACTTCGGGAAACAGAAGCATCTCCCCTATTTGATTTGAAAGTTCATAATGTTCTTTTTCAAAGCCAAAAGAACCGGCCATTCCACAGCATCCTGTTTGAATTTCCTCAACATAATAATTTTCGGGAAAAGACAACATTTGCTTTGTAGCATTAGTAGATGAGAGTACTTTTTGATGACAATGACCATGCAATTTTATGTTTAATTTTTCTTTAGTAAATAAGTTTTTTGAAATATGTTTTTGATTAATTTCACTTTCGATAAATTCATCAATCATAAGCGAATGTTGCGCCACATATTGGGCATTATCCTTGTTAGTACCAAATGTTAGATCTATATACTCATCTCTGAATGTCAATATGGTGGATGGCTCAATTCCAACAAGAACGCAATTTTCAGATAATAACGAAAATAAAATTGCTGTATTTTTCTCGACTATTTTTTTTGATTTTCTAAGCATTCCTTTGGACAAATAAGTACGACCACTTTCTTTTAAAGGAGCAATTTCGATTGGATAACCCAATGCCGAAAGCAACTGAATCGCTTTGATTCCGATAGGAACATCATAATAGTTTGTGAATTCATCTGCAAAAAATAAAACCTTTATTTTCTGCTTAAATGTTGCATGATTTTTCAGAAATGATTGAGCCCATTGTTTTAATGTTTGTTTATGCAATGAAGGAATTGAGCGTTGATTGGCAAATCCGATAGATTTTTTTAAAAGTGTTGAAGTATAAGTATTACGAATCAACTTAGTATATATCGAAGGGAACAGGGATCCTATTCTGTTATATTTAGTAATACCTGCAATGAGTTTAGTCCTTAAATTGATACGTTTGTGATCATAGTAAAACTGTAGGAATTCAGACTTTAATTTAGTCATGTCTATATTAGAAGGACACTCGGCTTTGCATGCTTTGCAGGATAAGCAGAGAGACAGCACCTCATATACTTCTTCTAACTTTGGTGTATCATTATTTTCATAATTATATAAAAATGATTTAAGTAAATTGGTGCGGGCACGTGTTGAGAGTTTTTCATTCAAAGTTGCTTTATAGGTCGGACACATGGCGCCACCCATTCGATTTGATTTTCTGCAATCAGCGTTACCACCGCATTGTTCTAATGCACCAAGCATTCCCCCATTTGAAGAAAAATCAAAAACGGTTTTTAGTTCATGTTTTATTTTTTTTTGTTGTAACCTCAAGGAGCTTATCATTTGTGGAGTATCAACAATTTTTCCTTGATTGAAAATACCGTGTTTATCCCAGCATGTTTTAATTTTTTTGAGTAATTGGTAATTATGTTCACCAATCATAAATGAGATAAACTCACCACGGAGCCGGCCATCACCATGCTCCCCGCTGAGTGAACCTTTGTATTTTTTAACTAATACAGCCACTTCATTTGCGACTTGTTTTAGTAATTTCAATCCACATTCATCAGATAAATCAAGTATTGGACGAAGATGAAGTTCGCCTGTTCCTATGTGTGCATAATAGACACTTTGAAGATTATATTTGTTCAGAATTTTTTGATAATCTTCAATATAATCAGGCAGCACATTTACATTTACCGCAGTATCTTCAATAAATGGAACCGGCTTCTTCCCTCCAGCTACATTTGATAACAAACCTAAACCAGCGTTTCTTAGCGACCAGATTTTATTTGCATCGTTGTCATATAATACCGGAAAATGATATCCAAGGTTTCGTGCTCGCATTTCTGTTTCCATCTCGGCACATTTGCTAATAATGGTTTCTTTTGTAAGTTCTTCAAATTCAACAATTAGAATAGCACCCGGATCTCCTTGTAAAAAAAATCTGTTTTTTCGTTGAGAAATATTTTCTTTTGTGCAATCAAGAATAATTTTATCAATCAATTCAACAGCAACCGGCTTATAGTTTAATGCAATCAAGTTGGCTTTAGTTGCATCAATAACGGAATCTAAATGCACACATACTAATGCTTTTGACATATCAACTTTGCGAATGAGATTCAATTTAATTTTTTCAATAAAAACCAATGTTCCCTCAGAACCAGCAATCAGTTTACAGAAATTAAATAATTCACCCTCTTTATTAAAAGGTTGCATCTGCATTAACAAATCAATTGCATACCCCGTATTTCGTCGTTTTAGCGAATAGTCTGGATATTCATTTTTAATTTGTTGTTTGTTATTTTCATCTGTAAGAATTTCATTAATGTTACGATAAATAGCACCTTCAAAATTTTGGAGTTTAGTTTTTTCTTGGAATTCTTTTGCATCAATCAGTTTAAATTCAACTTCAGATCCGTCGCTTAAAATACCACTTATAGAAATCAAATGATCGCGCGTACTTCCATAAATAAGAGAATGTGAACCACACGAATTGTTCCCTACCATTCCTCCAATTGTACAACGACTAGACGAAGAAGTTTCGGGTGCAAAAAATAGGTTGTGCGGTTTTAGAAAAATATTTAACTCATCAAGCACGACTCCAGGTTCAACAACTACAAACTTTTCTGGCACATTCAATTCAATAATTTTATTAAGGTGTTTAGTCACGTCAACAACTATACCGCTTCCAACAACCTGTCCTGCTAGTGATGTACCGGCCGCCCTAGGTATTAAAGTAATTTTTTGATCAAGTGCAAACGCAATCAATTTTTTAATGTCTGATGTACCCTTAGGATAGCAAACGGCCAAAGGCATTTCGAAGTACATGGATGCATCTGTAGCATAAAAAATACGCGATGAATAATCTGTTAATAATTCGCCGTCAAGAGATAATTGTAATTTTTCTAGTTCTTCAATCATCGAAATCAATTTTACAAAGAACTAAATAACTGATGTTACGCATATTTTCAATAATCACATCCATTATAAAACATTTTGCATTATTATTATATTTCGATTATTACTTTCTTTTATTCACAATTGTTTTTATTTTGGTGTTCATGAGTGCTTCGCAATTATCTTAACACAAAAGAAAGTAACAAAGAAAAAGTCAAGACTTACCTGTATTTTTTGTAAAACTAACGATTTGATTTCTATCCCCGAAAAAGAACTCATCCGCCAAAGAAGCGGATTCAAACAGCTTTTTCTTAGCGCAAGCCCTCTGCACAAAATCAAATCTTGTTTTACTACAAAAATCCATGTAGGTCGGTCATCCGTTTCAAGTTTGGTATTTTTCTATTTTTAATTCTTTATAATTTTTTCATTATAATTTTAATTCCTGCGTAACATCACTAAATAATTTCTAAAAAATCAACAATTGAACTGTAAATATAATCCAAATCATGATTTGAAATACAATAAGGAGGCAGTATATAAATGATATTCCCCAAGGGACGCAGAATTATTTTTCGTTGTAGAAAAAACTCATAAATAGTATCTCTGATTGTATTAAGATATGAAGTATCAGAAATGGTTTTTAACTCAATTGCTAAAATAGTTCCGCACTGCCTGATTTCTTTTACCTTTGAGTTTTCTTTAATTAAATTCAGAAATTCTGAATGCTTTACGCAAATTCTCTTAACATTTTCTTTACAATCATCTTGTTCATATAAATCAAGACTAGCAAGAGCTGCAGCGCAAGCTATAGGATTAGCAGTATAAGAATGTCCATGATAAAAAGTCTTGAAGCTATCATTATTTTCAAATGCATTAATAATATTATCTGCAATTGACGTAACCCCCATTGCCATTGTTCCTCCAGTAATTCCTTTAGAAAGACATATAAGGTCAGGTTTTTCTGACATATAATCTGAAGCAAAGAACTTCCCTGTACGATAAAAGCCCGTCATCACTTCATCTGCTATTGTAATTACATTTTCTTTTTTGCATTGCAAAATCATTTTATTCAATGATTCCGGTGTGTACATAATCATTCCCCCTGCACCAAGAACCAATGGCTCATAAATAAATGCTGCAACATCATTTTGTTTAATCAAATCATTTAACTGAGTAAAAGATTTCTCCTCGTTTCCTACAAGCGGCACATCAATAAATTCAACATCAAAGAGAAAAGAATCAAATGCCTGATTAAACACACTCCGACTACTTACTGACATAGAACCAAAAGTATCACCATGGTATGAATTTTTAAATGCGATAATTTTGGTTTTGGGTATTGCTTGATTTTTCCAATATTGAATTGCAATTTTAATCGCCACTTCAACGGAAGTAGAACCATCGTCTGAATAAAATAGTTTACGATGGTTTTTAGGCAAATGTTTTAATAGTCTTTCTGCAAAATCAATAGCAGCAGGATGTGTAAATCCAGCAAATATAACATGCTCAAGTTCCAGTAATTGTTCAATCATTTTTTTTGCAATATCCGTATTTGCATGACCGTGTGTATTTACCCACCAGGACGAAATTGCATCCAAATATTTTTCACCATTCTCACTATACAAATAAACTCCATGGCCTTTGACTATTACGATAGGCATCTTTGGGCTATTTAACGAAGTGTAGGGATGCCAAATATAGTTTTTATCTTTCTCTGTATAATTCATATAGGGACAAAAGTAATGAAATCCTTTTTACTAATCAGTGCCATGCAAAGCTAAAAAACAAAGAGTATTTATACTGAAATTTCAGATTTGCGTAATCTTTTTTTTTAAAGCACAACAAATGACAAAGTAAAAATACTGAAAGCAAAGTAATAATAAAACAAAAAAGTCAGAATTATCGGTAAGTATACCCTTGTAATACCTGTTCCTAGCTGGCTACTTTTGAAAAGATAAAAACTAAAAGACAATAAATAAATTTAATAATATAAAAAATTTTAATCATGAAAACAATTTACAAATTATCGATTCTACTAACTATAATGTTAGTATCGATTCAAATCAAGGCGCAAAGTTTGCCACAAGCTGAATTCAGTTCAAATAGTACCAATTTTTGTGAAGGGAGTTGGGTAGATTTTATAGATTTGAGCATTGGAACGCCAACATCATGGAATTGGACCTTTGATGGAGGTTTGCCGGGTACAAGTACACAACAAAACCCCGTTGTTAATTATGCTTCTGCAGGAATATACAATGTCCAACTAGTTGTTTCAAACGAAACTGGAACTGATACGATATTAAAGAAAAATTATATTACATCAGAACCAATTTTACCTGCAAGTGTGAGTTTAGAAACCACTTCAAACCCAACTTGCCTTGGAACTAGTGTACTATTTAAAGCAATTGATACGAATGGAGGCCCAAACCCAAGCTATAGTTGGTTTTTAAATGGAAATTTAGTTGTTGGAAGCACAGGTGCCACATTTACAACTTCTACATTGGCTAATAACGACAAGGTATTTTGTATAATGACATCCTCATTAGTTTGTGTATCTGATAACCCAGCAATGTCAAATACAATTACAATGACTGTAAATCCAAGTTTACCAACAGGTGTTCATATTGCTGCTTCCGAGAATTCAATTTGTGAGGGAACACCAATTGAAATTACAGCAACCCCGGTAAATGGAGGATTAAACCCCATCTATAATTGGCTAGTAAATGGCGTTCCTGTTTTGGGTAATAACAGTAATAGTTTACCATCATCAATTTATAACAACAATGATATGATTATGTGTCATATGACTTCATCTGCCATGTGTGTAATTGGCAACCCGGCATTATCAAATTTAATTACAATGCAAGTTCAACCTACTCCGGTCATTTTAACCATGCAAACATCACAAAATGTATGTTCTGGGAATAGTTCCCTTCCTGTACAATTTACTTCGAATATATCAATAGCAACCTATGAATGGACTTCTGAGGTTTCTTCTACTACAATCAGCGGAAATATTATTTCGGGAACAGGTGATATTCCTGCACAAACACTGATCAATTCAGGAACATCAATAGGATATGTTACTTATAAAGTAATTCCAAAAGCATACGGATGTATAGGCAATGCATTTACTTACAAGATATTTGTAAATCTTAAACCAAACGTAAGCTTTAATACTGATCCCAACGTTTGTATTAATGAAGTGGCTTTTCCACTTACAGGTGGAACCCCACTAAATGGATATTATACAGGTGATGGCGTAAGCGCTGGGTATTTTGATGCAGCAACTGCCGGAGAGGGTACACATATAATTACCTATCACTACATTGACTTAAATGGCTGTTACGCCAGTTCAAATGACGAAATCAATGTAAAAGCATTGCCTATCGTTGATCTAGTATCATTCCCTTCAATGTGCATCAATGGAACTTCTATTTTACTGAGCGGTGGGACTCCATTAAATGGAAATTATTCTATTGATGGAAATGATGCAACATACTTTAATCCTCAAACCCAAGGGGTAGGCATCCATTATATTAAATACAAATACACTGACGAAAACGGATGCTCCAATACAGATATAGCTACAATTAAAGTAAATGATCTGCCAATAGTTACTTTAAATGCTTTTGCAAGCAAATGTATTGATGCCTTCCCATTTACTCTTACAGGAGGAAACCCACTCTATGGCGAATATAACGGTACTGGAGTTGATAATGGGACTTTCTATCCAAATCAGGCAGGCGTTGGTTATCATGAAATCTATTACAAATATACTGATATTAATGGTTGTACAAATGTTGCCAATGCAAATTTAACTGTAAATAATTTGCCTGCAGTAATTCAAAATTCATTTTCAAGTGTATGCTTGAATGCAACACCTTTCACACTCACAGGTGGTAATCCACTAAATGGTACGTATAGTGGAACAGGTGTAAGCAATAACGAATTCGATCCAACAATTGCAGGCGTAGGCAGCCAATTGATTACTTATTCATATACCGATGGAAATGGCTGTTCAAACAGTGTGTCATCCTATATTACAGTTAACGAACTTCCTGAAGTTTCCTTTATAGGACTTGATGCTTTGTATTGCTTAAATTCACCCGCTGTAACACTAAATGGTTCGCCTGCTAACGGAACGTTCTCTGGAAACGGAATGATTGGAAGTACATTTGATCCAGCTGTTGCGGGTGTGGGAAATCATGATATTGTATATTCTTTTACAGATGAAAACACTTGCACAAACAGCAGTTTGCAATCAGTGGTTGTAAGTGACTGTTTAGGATTTGAAGATGCACATTCAGATGGACTTTTCTCCATCTATCCTAATCCAACAAGCGGAAGTTTTGTTATTGAAACTCCTTCATCCGGAAACTATTTAATGCAGATTTATGATGCACTCGGACAAAAGGTAGTTAAAAGTACCCTCAGCAATAAAACCAATTACAGCATTGACATTAATACTTTAAGCAGCGGAATTTATTATATAGTAATTCCTAAATCAAACTTCAGCAAAAAGCTTGTAGTGTTATAAAATCATTTATTTCAAGAACCAAAAAGACCCGGTATTTATTGGGTCTTTTTTTATTCAACTTATTTAAAGTGTTCTAAATTGTTAAAAGAGTTGGCTTAACCTAATTTTAAATTACGGAACACACACAACTGCTAAAGCCGAAACCCATATAAGCCAAACCATACTTGAATTACAACAAAAAATCACCGGACTCGAAACTATCATTAATCAACTGACTGCACAGAATTTTAAAACGGAAAGTAACTAAAAACTGCTGTTTTATTTTTTGTTAATAAGTTTACTTGCATTCCTCATTTTAACAATGTAAATTTGTAGCTCAATTATTATCTGCCTCCGTTTAGCATACAACTTATAGTATTTTTATTTGTTCAGTAAACTCTTTAAATGAAAAAACTATGTATGTAGAAAATTATGCTTAATTTAGTTCATTAAAAATTATAACTATGAAAAAAATTTTTCTCTTTTTAATTACAGCCTCCTTCTTACTATATGCTGATAACTCTTTTGACCAGGAAAAAACCAAGCTGCATAAATGGCAAATAGGGGTGCAGGCAAACACCGTTGACAAGCTGCCTGCAGTGGCAGGCCTTTTTATACCGGATGAAAAATATTTATGGGGCTTAGATAAAAATAAATCCTATTCATTAGGTTTTGCTGCTAACTATTTTTTTAAGGAAAATATTGCTATAAGATTAAAAGTTGATTACTTAAATAGAAACATATACCAGACTCAAGGTGATCATGCTGCAGATACCATCACAACTGGAGCAAATTTCACTGAAACTGTAAAAATTATTCAAAGAAATTATTATTTCGCACCAGGAATACAATGGAGTATACCATACAAAAAGACAAATATTTTTTATGGAATTCAATTACCATTTAACAAGTATGGAGAAATGCAAATTCTTTACAATGGCGAAGCATATTCGAATAGTAATATTTTAAATTACACAATGGAAAGAGTTGTAATTATACCTGGTGGTTATTCTTTTGGAATTGGCTCTTTTTGGGGAATGGGAATAAATATCAATAAGCATATTAGTGTCAATACTGAATTATCTTGTGATTATCTTATCTATTCAGTTACTGCAAAAGGTCAAACAACCAATACTGATATTTTTTATCATTATTCGCCTGTATTTCCACCGGAAACATTTTCTGGCCATAGTGATAATACAACAGAAAAATTTGGTGTGCTTTCATTAAAAGGAACATTAAAAGTCGCTTTTTCATTTTAAATATTTTATTAACCAAAATTCAAATGCTATGAAAACAAAAATTATTTTTTTACTTATTTTTCTTATGCCAATGTGCATATTAAATTTACATGCTCAAACAGATGCATGCACAAGCACAGCAAGTTGGGGTTCTATAAACAGTGCTAACTTTTGGGCGCGAGGTGGTAATAACTTTGGCGGTAATGTCTTCGGCACATTGTGGAACAGTGATATAAACATTGAAACCAACGCCACTTTGCGCATGATCATCAATGGTACAAAAAATCCAACCATTAATGGTGCGGTTGTCAATACCGATGGTTTTGTTGGAATTGGAACAGCTACTTTAAACCCTGATTGGAACTGTACAGCAGGTCAATCAGGTCCCATGTGTCTGTTGCATCTTCAGGGGCCGACCGGTGGAAATAATTCCGGCGGGTGGCGCCAATGGATGCAAACAGGAACATATACGCAACGATCAACCGATGCAATGTATGTGGGTTTATTAAACACAAGTTTTAATCATAATGATGCTATTATTAACTGGAGCGACGATCCGTTTTCGGGTGGAGGTATTGATAAATTAAGATTTATTTTTACAAGTGGGAGTTCTTTGAATAGCGGACTCATCACAAGCACCAACGCTATTGATGGTAATTCGTTGCAGGGTTATGAATTTATGCGTTTTGCGTTTTTTCAGGGATTGCTTAACAGTGCAAATTTTCCGGTTGGTAATGTAGGTATAGGACCTGTGTTTACTGATCTATTACCTCCCCAAAATCGGTTACATATTAATGCTGAAGAAAGTTTACCTGTCTTCTTACAAATAAGCAATCAAAATACAATAAATGGTACAGGGCAATTGGCTACTGATGGATTGCATCTGGGCTATCCGACAACAAGTGCTGCAAACAAAGGAGCTCAGATTAATCAAAAAGAAAATGATCGCCTGACACTGTACTCAAATAGCGGAGAGCGAATGCGCATTATGCATATTGGCGCTTTAAACAACGGCATTGCGTTTAATCCGGGCGGACTTGCAACTAATTTAACCCGCATCGGCATCAGCCATAATCCGGCTAACCCTGTTACGCGTCCTCTGAGCTTGCTACATTTAGGTTATAATACCCAAGGTCCAACGGATGATGGTTGGAGAGACTGGATGGATGTGGGTATGTTTATTTCTGATAGTTCAGATAACGTTTATCTCGGTATGAAGAATCAGGGTAATGACAGAAAAGATGCAGTTTTGAGCTGGGGCGACAATGAACAACAAAGTTTACCCTTTGGCAGCGGACCGGATAATTTTCGTGTAATTTTTACGGCAACACAAAACCCATTTGCCGCAAATGTCGGTCAGGCAATAACGAATGATGGTATTGAGGCAATGCGCATGACGCCGGTTAATAACACACCTTTTACTGTTGATATTAATACGGGTATTGGAGGAGACCCTGCTACAAATTTATATTCAGGGGGTTTTATTACTCCCGGTAATACGCTAGAAGTAAATTCACCTTTTGCTACTAATGTTCCCGGTGGCAGTAGCGGACTACGGTTTACCAATCTCACTACAGCATCACCTACTATCCCAAATCCTGGAACGGGTGTACTGGCAGTAGATAATGATGGTGATGTGGTTTATGTACCAATGGCACCCACCGGTCCCACTGGACCAACCGGAGCAGTTGGAGCAACCGGCCCCACAGGTGCAACAGGCGCAATTGGTGCTACCGGAGCCACAGGACTAAACGGTGCAACCGGGCCGACGGGTCCGATAGGCCCGACGGGAGCTAATGGAACAACCGGTCCATCGGGACCAACAGGTGCTACGGGAGCAACAGGTTTGCAAGGCCCTACCGGACCTTCCGGTTCAGGCTTTGGTTTATGCAATGGTATTGTGCCTCAATTAACCTTTTTTTCAGGGCTGGATTTGAATGCTTGGAATCTTTATTTTGAAGCATTAACAAATGTATTAGCACCCGACCAAAACGATGTGTTGATTGGATATAACTGCCTTACTCCTACAACAGCAAAACTGGATGTTTTACAACAAGGTAATGCTATTTCAAATATTGGAGCTTTTGGTATTAGAGGTATTAATCATGGTATTGGTTTTCAGGTTAACACAGCAAATCCAATGTTAGGTGCTGCATTCGGCGTTTTTGGTCAAGCAAGCGGCATAGATGCAAGTGTTCAACATGTAAATATTGGAGGCGGTTTTTTAGCTTCGGGTGTTTCAAATAATTATGCAGTTTATGGAGTTGCGTCTGGAAACATTGGTT
>Ga0172375_10001612_pt1 | contig 36106 bp, 31 predicted proteins | sample LakKiv1m_FD_114537 | JGI IMG/M metagenome (GOLD analysis project Ga0172375, IMG submission 114537) | Freshwater microbial communities from Kabuno Bay, South-Kivu, Congo - kab_092012_11.1m | ecosystem: Environmental > Aquatic > Freshwater > Lake | place: Democratic Republic of the Congo... | reverse complement strand
CGTCAAAGCTGTTCCCGAAGGCGTGAGTTTGAATCCATTAAAAAATGTGATGGGTTATATTCCTGAAAATATCTTCGAGCCATTTTTAAAAAATAACGTCATTTCAATCATTTTGCTGGCATTGCTGATTGGTAGCGCGTTGCGTCACGTTAAACATCATGCGTATGTGGGTGATAACACAGGCATTCATTTACTCGAAAAACTGATTACGGCTTGTTATCACATTTTGTTGCAAATGCTTTCGTGGGTAATTTTAGCCATTCCTTTTGCGATTACAGGCGTGGTCGCGCAAGTCGTTGGGAAATCAGGTTTAGATGTATTTGTGTTACTGAGTATTTTTTTAGCAACGCTGATGTCGGGGTTGTTAATACACAGTTTAATTTATTATCCGTTAATGGCGAGTTTAGTCGGTAATGTGTCAATTCGGCGTTATTTCAGTCAAGGTTCCGATGCGATTTTAATGGCATTTTCAACAAATAGCAGTCTTGCAACGGTGCCTGTGACGTTGCGCTGTTTAACTGAAAAAATGCGAATTTCGGTGCGTTCGTCACGATTATCTGTGTTAATCGGCACGAATTTAAACAATGACGGCATTATTTTGTATGAAGCCATGACGGCGTTATTTATCGCACAAGCGTTAGATTTCAATTTAGAAATTTCACAACAGTTGTTAATTGTTGCGGCTTCTGTAATGGTTGGCGTTGGCGTTTCAGGCATTCCAGAAGCGGGTTTAGTGGCATTGCCATTGGTTTTAAGTACGATTGGACTTTCAGAGCAATTGATTGTCGCGCTGATTCCTTTGATTGCAACGATTGACTGGGTGATTGCGCGTTATCGCTCTGTGGTGAATGTCATGTCAGATATGTTGGTTGCGATTTTACTCGATAGATTCGACGGTGCAAAAATAGCGGAAAATTAACTGCTAACTACACTTTCAGTTTCACTCCTAAGCCATAACCTTCGCCATGATAAGTTTGAATCAACTCTTTATTGAACGGATCTAACTTTTGCCGCAAACGGCAAACCAAAACTTCTAAACGTCTTGTTGTGGACAAATCACTTTCGCCCCATAACTTCATTTCTAATTCAGCACGATCTAAATAATAATTTTCTGCATCGCTTAAATAACGCAAAAAATTATTTTCACTGGTTGTTAATTTAATCAGGTCATTATTCGGTGAAATTAAAGATGAAGTGCGCGGCTTAAATTTCCACACAGGCTGATTATTCTCAGGCAATCGTTTTGCAAGCCGTTTGATAATAGCAACCAGTTCTTCAAAATCGATAGGTTTTTGCAAATAAATATCTGCCCCTGCTTCAAAACCTTCAATGCGATGATGTTTCATCACTCGCGCGGTCAGCATAATGATTCTTAAATCAGCTCGCGCGGCTAAACGTTTTGCAATCACCAAACCGTCTTCTTGTGGCAAAGTTAAATCCAAAATCAACACGTCACAAAAATTTTGTTTAAGCCAATTTTCAAAACGCACACCATTATCAAAAATCGCCACGCGCATTCCTTGATAACGCAAATAAAACGCCATTTCTTCTGCTAAATCTGCATCATCTTCAACAATTGCAATCGATAATTTATCCATTATTTTTCATCCTTGGGCAGCCAAATACAAAATGTGTTACTGCCATTTTCTTCATCTGTTTCAAGCCAAACTTCACCATTATGCGCTCTTGCAATTTCACGGCACGCCCATAAACCAATGCCATTTCCCGCATATTCTTTCAATTGGTAACGTCCAAATAAATACTCATGTTTTTCTGGAACAATCGGTGTGCCGTGATTTTTTACACTGAGCAAAACACCACTTAAACGATTATGTCTGCAAAACTGCACGCTAATTTCAATTGGACTGTTTTTTGAGCTGTATTTTAGCGCGTTAATGAGCAAATTATTAAGTGCGATAGCAAGCAAATTAGCGTCGGCAAAAACAGTGCAATCGGTTTTGATATTAAGTTGCCAACGTGATTGCGCGTTTTCATCAAATTGTTGCAGTTGTTTTTGTAGCCAAGTATTGAGCGTAATAGGCTGTTTTTGTAAATGATTCAAACGCGAAAGCACTTCATCGCTGTGTAAAAAATCATGCACTAATTTATCAATTTGCAACGCACAACGTTTCACTTTTTCAACGCGATTTTGCACCGCAGGTTCTAAATTGAATAGGCTCATGTTTTGGCAGCTGGAATGAATAATTGCTAGTGGCGTTTTAATTTCATGTGTGAGCATGGTTAGCCAATAACGTTGTGATTGCGTGGCTTGTGTTTGTAATTCTGCGACAGCTTGCGCGTGTTTATGTGCGTGAATTTTTTGTTGTGTCACGTTCAAAATAACAACTAACAAAATTGTCAAATTTACTAATGCACCTAGTTGAACACCATAAATATCAAGCACTGAAAGGTTAAAAATGCCTAAAAAAGTCATTAAAGCAAACGTGGTGACAAAAATTAACAAACTGAAAATAACCAAAATATTAGTGCCAATTTTTCCTATAATTCGTAGCCAAACTAATGCAAAAAAGTTAATCGGCATCATTAACGCAATTGCCATATTTAAAGGTTCAGAAAACCAATGATATTTTCCAAATAAGGCAAAAATAGCAACGACTACACTAAACAGCATCATGGCTGTTTGCAAATGATAAATCATGCTGTTCTTCACACTACGATATAAAAATTCACGATGAAAATGTGTCGCACAATAGTGTTGAACGCCAACAATAAATCCCATGAAATTCGACATCATTATAGGGTCGCGCTGCGGAAACCATTGAACAATAAACCCGTTGATAAATAAGCTGTAAAACATGTAAGTTACAATCAGCGCAAAATAGGATTTTTGCAATGATTCACGAATATAAGCAAAAGAGAACGCGGCAAGTAACAAAAAAACAAGCATCGTGCCTAAAGTAACGCCGAAGATGATAGCTTCTTTGCCTTGATAAACTAGAAATTGTTCTATTGTCCACAATTGCGGCAATATGAAATTACTGCTAGTTGATTGCACACGCAGATAAACTGTTTGCGGCGCAGGGTCTTGAGAAAACAAATTAAAACTAAACCCTCGCCAATTGAGTTCTCTCTTTGAAAAAGGAAAATAATCACCTTGTTGCCAATAGACCCAGTTTTCTACATCATTGGAAAAACTGGGTGTAACGCGAGCATTTGAGTTGACTAATTCTTTAGGCGCGTACAAACGCACATCATCGAGTATCGTCATAATCACGGTGAGCAAAAGTGTTTGCTTTTCAGGTGCAGAAAAAGTGAGTTTCAACCAACTTGTTTTATGACTATATCCGCCTGTGAAAAAAGGTTTTTTAAGCACTTTCCAATCATCACGTTTTAAAATTTCTGAAAACGGCAAATTAGTTTCTTCTTGAATAACGCTTAGTTGTAAAAAATGTGGGAAATCTTCTTCTGCAAAAGCGGTAGAAAATACAAGAAAAATTAACAAGATAAGAAAAAATTTAGACCGCATTTTTAATTGCTAAAGCAACATCAAGGGCTTGTTTATTTTCTTTTACATCGTGAACGCGAAATAATTGCACGCCAGCCATCACGCCGAGTGCGGTTGTAACTGCGGTTGCGGTGATAAGTTCAGCAGGTTCATTGACATTGCAAATTGAACCCATAAAACGTTTTCGACTAGTGCCAAGTAACACTGGAAAACCCAACACCACAAATTCATTTAAATGTGCGAGCAGTTCTAAATTATCTTGTTTCCGTTTACCAAAGCCGATGCCAATATCCAAAATGATATTTTCTTTTTTAACGCCCGCTAAAATTGCTACATTAGCGCGTTGTTGTAGCGCGTTTAAAACTTCCAAAACCACGTTTTCATAATATGGATTTTCTTGCATGGTTTTTGGCGTGCCTTGTGCGTGCATCAAAATAATCGGCACATTTTTTTGCGCGGCAAGTTCAAACATTTTCGCGTCATCATTGCCTCCCGAAACATCGTTAATGATATTTGCGCCCACATTTAAAGCCGCATTTGCCACTTCACTTAACGTGGTATCAATGCTGATTAAAACATTGCTGTTTTTTCTAATAGCTTCAATCACAGGCACAACGCGCTGAATTTGCTGTTGTGCTGAAACGGATTCTGAACCTGGTCGGGTGGATTCGCCACCGACATCAATAATTTCTGCACCATCTGAAATCATTTGCAGCGCGTGAGCTAATGCGTTTTCAAGTTGGGTGAATTTTCCACCATCTGAAAAACTGTCTGGTGTTGTATTTAAAATGCCCATAATGAGCGGTTTTGTTAAATTTGAAAGCATCATTTTTGAAAATTAACAGTTAAGTTTCACGCATTATAAAGCAGGCATGGGATTTGTGGCTTAGGCAAAATAACATGCAGTTTTACGTTATACTGTGCGGCAACTTTATTTTCGAGGACAAAGATTTTTATGAGACCAAGTGGACGCGATGCCGCGCAATTAAGGGAAATTAAATTAACTTGTGGCTATACCAAACACGCTGAAGGTTCGGTATTAGTTGAATTTGGTGATACCAAAGTGTTATGTAACGCAAGTGTGGATAAAAGCGTACCACGTTTTTTAAAAGGTAAAGGTGAAGGTTGGGTCACAGCAGAGTATGGGATGTTGCCACGTTCAACGCATACACGTTCAGATCGTGAAGCAGCGCGTGGCAAACAAAGTGGCAGAACTCAAGAAATTCAACGTTTAATCGGGCGTTCACTTCGCGCTGTTATGGATTTAAAAGCGTTAGGTGAACAGACGATTACAATTGATTGTGACGTGTTACAAGCCGATGGTGGAACAAGAACAGCCGCAATTACAGGCGGTTACGTTGCTTTATCGCTCGCTGTTCAAACCTTGCTCGAACGCAAACAAATCAAATTCAATCCAATTCACGGACAAATTGCCGCCATTTCAGTCGGTATTTTTAACGGTGTGCCTGTTTTAGATTTAGATTATTTAGAAGACAGTAGTGCGGAAACGGATATGAATGTTGTCATGAACGACGCTGGCGCGTTCATTGAAATTCAAGGTACCGCCGAAGGTCATGCGTTTCACAAAGAAGAACTCAATGCAATGCTTGAACTAGCAAATGCGGGTATTCAAACATTACTTGAAAAACAAAATCAGGCTTTAGAAGCTGCAAAATAAAAAACTTTTCACCGCGTCATTTTTCATTCAAAGAGGATTTGCCAATGTTATTTAATCAAGATTTAGTAGACGAATTAAACGTGCTTGCACGTTACAATTTAACAACACTCGCAGGGATTAAAGTTCATCACGATGCTTCACCAGAAGTCATTTATGCAACGGCACGTTTATTTGAAAAAGGCTTAGTTGATCATAAAGATGGTGGTTATTTAACGCATTTAGGGATTGGAGTTGCTGAAAAAGTACAATCTGCATTGATGATTCTTTGTCCTGAATCTAAGTAATTTGAAGACTTGGGACTTGAAAAAGTCCCATTCTATTTCACTATTTTTTGAATGCCACACCCACTTTCCCGTCTTGCTCACAACGTTGTTTTTTGGACGTTACTTTTTGTTGCTTTGAGTTTTTTAGGCATTAACTTTCTTTTTTCAAGCATTGAAAATTATAAAACCGATTTGGCTCTGCAACTTAGCAGTGTAATTAACGCGCCCGTCAAAATTGGCAAATTAAGCGCGAAACTACACGGCATTCATCCACAATTACAACTCTCCGAATTAGATATTGCTGACGAAAAAATTCAGTTCAAAGAAATTCGTTTAGGCATCAATGTTTGGCAACTATTTTCTGAGCAAAATTTTCTCAACGCTACAACAGTCACATTAGTTGGCGCACAAATTACTTTAATTCGTCATGCTGACGATAGCATCACACTTGAAGGTTTAAAAGCCAGCGATGGACAACCGACGTGGCTTTTGAACGGTAATTATATTTTGTTGCAAAGTGTGGTGACGTGGCGCGACGAGAAATTACACAAGCCTGTGCGACAAATTTCACCTGTGAATTTAGCGATTCTTAACGACGACGAAAATCATCGTGTGAATCTACTCGCACAATTACAAAAAAATGAACCGTTGCGCGTATCACTGAATTTTTCGGGAAATCCGTTTGAGCTGCAAACCATTAACGGTAAAATTTACCTCGAAAGTAACAATTTCAAACTCAAAGAACTTGCCGCACTTGATTTGCCGTTATCGCTAAAAATTGCAGACGGTGTAACGAATTTAAAAGCATGGGCGAATGTGGAAAATGGCAAACTCAAAACCATTAACGGTCAAGCCAAACTACAAAATTTACTGCTCACTCGCTCGCAACGGGCAAATTTTAAACTCGATGTTTTTACAACCCGTTTTCAGCTCAAACAACAAGCTGAAAATTGGCAAATTGCCTTGCCTGATTTTGAATTTTCAACGCCTGAAATACATTTAAACGGCGCAGTTTTAGCCAACTGGAATTCAACAAATTCATTGGAAAATAGCGTCGGTTTATTTTTAGAAAAAATCGAACTTGAACCGCTAATTTCAATGGCGAATTTTTTTACAGAATCACAAATTGAATTCAACAAATTTGCTGGAACGGTTAAAAATTTGCGTACTTTTGTACAACCTGAACAGCAAAAATTTGCTTTAAATGGCGCGTTTGAAGATTTGAAAATCAACGTGGCGAATTTGAACATTGAGCATTTAAACGGCATTTTGCATGGCAATGAACAAACGGGAACGTTGCAAATTGATTCTGAAAAAATCGCGTTTCATGCGCCGACGTTATTTCGAGAAGTGTTGCCAGAAATTGAATTTAAAACGACGTTGAATTGGTTGCAAACGCCTGAATCTTGGCAAATTTTCAGCGAAAAAATTATTTTAAATAACCGCGATATTCCCAGCGAAAGTGCGTTAAAACTGACTTTGCCAAAAAATGACGATGGTTTTATGGATTTACAAACTGAGTTTGAAATTCGTGACGCAACGCAAACGTGGCGATATTTGCCTGTTGGGATTATGGAAAAAGACGTTGTGGAATGGCTCGATAAAGCGTTTGAAAAAGGACAAGTGAAAAACGGCAAATTTTTGTTTTATGGCAAGCTCAAAGATTTTCCGTTTGAGAAAAATAACGGTGTATTTGAAGTGCTTTTTGATGCCGAAAATGGACGGCTCAATTACGCACCCGATTGGCTACCAATTGATAATTTGAACGCGCAAGTACGTTTTTATCAAGACAGTTTGCAGGTGAATTTATCGGGCATGGCTGAAAATGCCAAAGTCAAAACTGCAGAAGTGAAAATCCCTTCGATGTTCACCAGCGATTTTGTTGAAATTGTTGGTGAAGCCGAGGGCGAAATTTCGCAAGTGTTAAGTTTTATGCAACGCACACCTTTAAAATCGCGGGTGGATTCGGTTTTAACCGCGATTGCGCCACAAGGAAAAACCAATGTTGCGTTAGATTTGAGAATTTCGATTACTGACAACATCGATTCCAAAGTTAAAGGTAGTGCGAAGTTCCAAAACGCAAAACTGAAAGTGAAATCGCTCGATTTACCTGTGCAAAACATTACAGGCGCGTTGCAATTTACGGAAAATGGCGTTTTTAGTGACCGCATTGATGCGCTGGCGTTAAATCGTCCGATTCAAGTGCGTTTGCAAAGTAGCAACACGCAAACGGCGGTGAATGTTATTGGTAGCACGAGTATTGAAGATTTGTTTTCGCAATTGGAAATTTTGCCGCTCACGCAATTAAATTCAAAAACGACGTGGATTGAAGGGCTAACCGATTACAACTTAACTTTAACGTTGCCTTATGAAAAAGCTCCGCCCACGATTCAAATTCAATCAATGCTCGCGGGCGTGTCGCTGAATTTGCCTGCGGAACTGGCAAAACCAAAATTACAAAAAACTCCCTTTTCGATGCAACTCACGTTAGGAAATGAAACCTTTTTACCGCTAACGCTCAATTACAACGAACGCTTAAAAGCGGCGGTCAATCTCGACACGAAAAATAAAAAAATTCAGCGTGGCACGATTTTGCTCGGCGATGGAAAAGTGGAATTACCTGATGAATCGGGCTTGAGTTTGAAAATTTCGCGTAATGATTTGGCGTTGCAAGATTGGTTGGGTTTAGCAATGGCAGGTTCAGAAAATAATGCTGACAGCATTCACACCGTTGAAATTCAAAGCCGTAACGCGCTTTGGAAAAATACCGATTTAGGCGCGTTTGATTTGCTGTTAAGACGTGAAAATTCAGGCTGGCGCGGCGATTTAAAAAGCAGTTTTGCAACGGGAAAAATTGAATTAGAAAGTAATTCCAATTTGAAACTCGCGTTAGAAAAATTCGATTTAGCAGTGTTTAAAAAATTTCAAAATAGCGTGAATGGAAATCCCCCCCGGCCTCCCTTTTCAAGAGGGGAGCAAAATCGCGGTTTAACGCTGTCGTTGCAAAGTCAGCAAACGTTTTGGAATGATAAACCGCTCGGCAAACTTTCAATTGAAACGCTACAAACCGAAAATGGAATGTTGTTTAAAATAATCGATTTACAAGCGACGACGCATCATTTATTGCTCACAGGGGAATCGCAAAATTTGCAAACACGCTTAAACGGCACGTTGGAATTTTTCAAAGCAGGATTATTATTTTCAAATTTAGGCATAACCAAAGACATTGCCGAAACATCTGGCAAAGCAAAGTTAAATTTGAATTGGCTAGGCTCTCCACAACAATTCGAGTTAGAAAAATTGCGTGGCAACATTGACTTGAATTTACAAAACGGACGCATTTTGAGTATCGAACCTGGTTTTGGACGAATTTTAGGAATGCTGGCGTTAGAACAGTGGTTAAAACGAATTCAATTTGATTTTAGTGACGTTTATTCAGAAGGTTTAACTTTTAACAGCATTGAAGGCAATTTTGCATTATCACAAGGCAAAGCGAGTACACAAAATTTAACAGTCGATGCTATTCCCGCTAAAATTCTTTTGAAAGGTGACACCGATTATGTGCGTGAAACCGTTGATTATTTAGTTGACGTTACGCCTAAAAGTGCAGATGCAGTGCCTATTGCTGGTACAATTGTCAGCAAAGTGATGAGCCTTGTTGGCAAAACTTTGACAGGTAAAAATCAAGATGGTTTTTTCTTCGGTTCACAATATCAAGTGACTGGTTCGTGGGGAAATGTAGCGGTAATTCCGACACACGAAAACGATGGTTTAATACAAAAAACATGGCACGGAATTACTCAATTTCCGTGGCTACCCGAAAAACTTAATTCAAAAGAGGTTCAATATGACTAAATGCGCTGCCATTCAAATGGCTTCCAGCCCAAGCATTAGTGCGAATTTATTAGAAGCAGAAAAACTGATTGCAGAAGCGGTCAAAGCTGGCGCGAAACTCGTTGCTTTGCCTGAAAATTTCGCACTCATGGGTAATCATGAACTCGAAAAAATCAAAGTCAAAGAAAAAGACGGTTTAGGCACGATTCAAAGTTTTTTGGAAACCACCGCAAGAAAATACAACGTTTGGATTGTCGGCGGTACCATTCCGATTGCTGGCGAAAATGAAAACAAAGTGCGAGCAGCGTGCGTGATTTATGACAACAAAGGCAATCGTGTTGCCCGTTATGACAAAATGCACTTATTTGATGTCCATGTGCCAAATACTAATGAAGTTTATCGAGAATCGGATACGATTGAAGCAGGCAATGAAACACTCGTTGTAGATACGCCTTTTGGGCGTATGGGCGTTGCGGTTTGTTACGATTTACGTTTTCCTGAATTTTTCCGCAAAATGAGTGAGCAGGGCTTAGATTTTATTGTTATTCCGTCAGCATTTACCGCAGAAACTGGCGCGGCGCATTGGGAATTGTTATTGCGTGCAAGAGCGGTTGAAAATTTATGTTACGTCATCGCGCCAAATCAAGGTGGTTTCCATAAAAACGGACGTAGAACGTTTGGACACAGCATGATTGTTGATCCTTGGGGGGTGGTTTTAGATTGTTACAAAACAGGCAGCGGTTTTGTGATTTCTGAAATTGATCACGAAAGAATTACTAAAGTTCGCGCAGGTTTTCCTGTTTTGACACACCGCCGTTTTTTTAGTGAATAAAATGCGAAATGTTTTAACACTGATTATTTTAAGTAGCACATTGGTAGCGTGTTCGAGTGGTTCAAGTCGTTATCATGATACAGCACCGCTTGAAAAACCGCCTACGCTTACACTGCAAAAATCGCCAACTAATGTTGTTGATGATAGCGTTGAACCGAAGAGACAACGCGGTGGTTTAGATGAAAAAGTCGTTTTGCTTGACGAAAGTCCGAAAAAATTGCTGTTGAAACTACCTGTAATGGATGCGTGGCGCATGTTAGGAACGGCGTTGCGACAAAGTGATATAAAAATTACTGACTACGATAAAAACAAACATCTGTATTACGTCAGCTATAAATCGCAAGACACCTTGAACAGTTTGATGGGGTTCATTAACAAAGAGGCGAATGACGTGATTTATTTGCTAACGTTAGAACCTAAAGATGGCGAAACCTTGATTAGTACGACGTTAGCAAGTAATCATGAACAACATGAAAGTGCAAATAACAATCCTGACGGTGTTTATGAAAATCCCGCTGAAGACAGCGATGGATTGATTGACCACTTGTATCATGTGTTGCGTGATGATGTGAAAACAGAATAATTTTTAACTTAACTTTTTAATTTGGAGAATTTTTTATGAATGAAAATTGGATTGCACCATCTATCTTATCTGCGAACTTTGCAAAATTAGGCGAAGAAGTAGACAACGTTTTAAAAGCGGGTGCAGACATCGTGCATTTTGACGTAATGGACAATCACTTTGTTCCGAATTTAACGATTGGCCCGTTAGTGTGTGAAGCGTTACGCAAACACGGTGTCACTGCACCAATTGACGTACATTTGATGATTGACCCTGTGGATAGAATCATTCCTGATTTTGCCAAAGCAGGCGCGAGCATCATTACTTTCCACCCAGAAGCATCAGTTCATGCTGACCGCACGTTGCAACTCATTAAAGATTGCGGTTGCCAAGCAGGTTTGGTTTTCAACCCAAGCACACCGTTACATTATTTAGATTATGTGATGGACAAAATTGACATGATTTTGCTCATGTCAGTCAACCCAGGTTTTGGCGGTCAATCATTTATTCCTTCTGCATTGACCAAATTACGCGAAGTTAGAAAACGCATCGACGAAAGTGGTCGTAACATTCGTTTAGAAATCGACGGCGGCGTAAAAGTTGACAATATCCGTGAAATTAAAGCGGCGGGGGCAGATACGTTTGTTGCGGGTTCGGCAATTTTCAACCAACCTGATTACAAAAAAGTGATTGACGAAATGCGTGCAGAACTCGCAAAGGCTTAAGAAATATGGCTCTGGAACTGATTGTTTTTGATTTAGACGGTACGCTAATTGATTCTGCACCTGATTTGGTGGAAGCGGTCAATTTCGCACTAACAACATTAAATAAACCAACCCATTCGCAAGCAACCATTCAACAATGGATTGGCAATGGTGCAGATGTATTGGTGAAACGGTCGCTGGTCGGTGATTGGCACGTTCAATCAGAACCAGAAGATTTTGAAGCGGCGTTTACGTTATTTAAAACGTATTACGCCGCGCATGATTGGGTACATAGCCGTCTTTATGACGACACACTTAAAACGTTGCAAGCCTTGAAAAACTTAGGATCTAAACTTGCGTGTATCACAAACAAAACATCGCCTTTTACAAATCCGTTAATGAAAACCGCAGGGCTTGCACCGTATTTTGATTTTATTGCGAGCGGCGATACCTTTTCAGTAATGAAACCCGACCCGTTACCGCTTTTAGAAACGGCAAAAAAATTTAATGTGAAACCTGAAAATGCCTTGATGATTGGTGATTCGATTAACGACATTACCGCTGGCAAACGCGCAGGTTTTAAAACGCTTGCGGTGTCTTACGGTTATTCAGGTCAGTATTCAATGGCAGATTTAAACGCTGACTACACAGCGAATGCCATGTCAGAGATTGTAGATTTAATTAAAGAATTTCTCGATTCTCCTCGGTGTTAAACACTATACCAACTAAACACATGGCAAAAATTAAAATCACAACAGCAGAACCTCTTGAAAAACAGCTATGGAAAGCCGCTGATAAATTACGAAAAAACATTGATGCCGCCGAATATAAGCACGTTGTTTTAGGACTAATTTTTCTTAAATATATTTCGGATTCATTTGAAGAACAATTTGCCAAATTAAAAGCAGGTGAAGGGGAATATGAAGGAGCAAACCCTGAAGACCGTGATGAATACCAAGCCGATAACATCTTTTTTGTTCCACCTCAAGCTCGTTGGTCTTTTCTACAAGCACAAGCCAAACAACCTAAAATTGGAAACTTAGTTGATGAGGCGATGGATGCGATTGAAAAAGAAAATAATTCATTAAAAGGTGTTTTGCCTAAAGTTTTTGCACGACAAAACTTAGACCCGACCAGTTTAGGTGAATTGATTGATTTGGTGGGTAACATAGCTTTAGGTGATGCAAAAGCTCGTAGTGCCGATGTGTTAGGTCATGTGTTTGAGTATTTCTTAGGGGTTGACACATAGTATTTAATTTATTAACATTTGCCAACATTTATTGATAGTTGAATGTTATGAAATACTACACAAGTCGAGAAGCGGCAAAAATTTTAGATGTACACCCAAATACATTAAGAAAATGGGCAGACGATGGCACAATTGAAGCAATCAAAACAGCGGCAGGTCAAAGAAGATATAACCTTGACCAATATCTGCAAAACAACCAACAGCGAACTATCGTCTGCTATTGCCGCGTGTCCAGTGCAAAACAACGTGATGACCTTGCAAGACAAGTTGATTTCATGCGAGAAAAATATCCTAACGCCGAAATTATCAAAGATGTCGGAAGCGGTCTTAACTTCAAAAGAAAAGGACTTAAAACCCTTTTGGAACGCGCAATGCGCGGCGATAGCATCGAGCTTGTGGTTGCCCACCGAGACAGACTGGCAAGATTCGGACAAGACCTTATCAGACAAGTTATCGAGTTCAACGGTGGAAAACTCGTGGTTCTCGACCAATCTGCTTGTTCACCCGAAGAAGAACTTACCAAAGACTTGCTCAATATCCTACACGTCTTCAGTTGCCGAATGCACGGACTTAGAAATTACAAAAAGCAAATTGCACAAGCTACAGGTAACGACACAGAACAAGGCTCAGTTCAACAAATGGATGATAGTTAGTCGTTTCGTCTATAACACGACGATTTCTTTTTTGCGCGATTATGAAGGCGATAAAAAACCGTCATGGATGGACATTAAAAAGATGTTCACGCGCTTATTGCCAGAATGGACAAAAGACACGCCCTTTCAAATCAAAGGCATGGCAATCAAAGACGCGCATAATGCTTTTTGGAAAACCTGTAAAGCTAACAAAGGTAGTGGAAAACCGACCACCTTTAGATTTCGCAGTCGAAAAGACCCCGTGCAATCGTGCTACATTCCTAAATCTGCTGTGAGTGAAAACGGCATTTATCCACAAGTTTCAGGTAAGGGTTTGCGTTTTTGCGAATCTTTACCCGAATCTTGTTTAGATTCGAGGCTGGTTTGGAAAGCTGGCAAATTCTACTTAGCCGTCCCATCGAAACACCGTGTACCTTATGGCGAGAACCAAGCCCACGGCGCAACACAATCTATTGTGGCGATTGACCCAGGCGTGAGAACGTTTGCTACTTTCTATTCCACCGATGCCTGCGGTTTTCTTGGCAGTGCTGATTTTTCGCGTATTCAACGCATGGCGCATTATTTAGATGATTTGATGTCGCGTGCAACCAAAGTAGGAAAACAAAAGAAAAAACGTATGATGTTAGCAGGTTTGCGAATGCGTCAAGCCGTTCAAAATTTGATTGATGAATTGCATCACAAAGCCGCGTTATTTTTAGTGAAAAACTTTGATTGTATTTTGCTTCCAACGTTTGAAACTTCTCAGATGGTTGGGCGTTCAGGTCGCAAAATCAGAAGTAAAACCGTGCGTAATATGCTGACCTTTGCTCATTATCGCTTTAAGCAATTTTTGAAAAACAAAGCCTTTGAGCATGGAAAAACCGTTGTTGATGTGTGCGAAGCCTACACCAGCAAAACTCATCCGCAAACAGGTGAGATTAAGCAAGTTGGCGGCGCAAAAAGAATTAAATTGTTATCTGGGGAATGGGTCAACAGAGACATTGTAGGAGCGCGTAACATTTTGTTGCGTGCATTGGTAGATAAACCCGACTGTTTTACGGTCGCAGTTAATGTTACTTAACTTATGTTAAGTAATGTTAAGAAAAAATTATCGGAATTTGCTCTTGCAGAAGGAAAACAAGGCGGACAATTTTATACACCACGCAGTATTGTTGAATTATTGGTTTTAATGCTTGAACCCTACAAAGGACGAGTATTTGACCCTTGTTGTGGTAGTGGGGGAATGTTTGTACAGTCTGAAAAATTTGTTGAAGAACATCAAGGACGCATGAGTGATATTTCAATTTACGGACAGGAAAGCAATCAAACCACTTGGCGACTAGCGAAAATGAACCTTGCCATTCGTGGCATCAACAGCGAACAAGTGAAATGGAATAATGAAGGTTCATTTTTAAACGATGCTCACAAAGATTTAAAAGCCGATTTTATTATTGCGAACCCGCCTTTCAATGTCAGTGATTGGAGTGGTGAATTATTACGCAATGATGGACGTTGGCAATACGGAACACCTCCAGCTGGTAATGCTAACTTTGCATGGTTACAGCATTTTCTTTATCACTTATCACCTGAAGGTCAAGCTGGTGTTGTGTTATCAAAAGGTGCATTAACCTCTAAAACCAGCGGTGAAGGTGATATTCGTCGTGCTTTGATTGAAGATGCTAACGTTATTGATTGCATCGTCAATTTACCTGCAAAATTATTTCTCAATACTCAAATTCCCGCCGCGTTATGGTTTATGAACCGCAATCGGAAAGGTGGTAAATATCGAAACCGTAGTAATGAAATTTTGTTTATTGATGCTCGGAATTTAGGGCATTTAATCAATCGCCGAACTCGTGAATTATCACAAGACGATATAAAACAAATTGCAGACACTTATCACAACTGGCGTAATCCCAATGGTAATTATGACGACATCAAAGGGTTTTGTTGTGCCGCTTCGATTGAACGTGTCAAAGAATTGGATTACGTTTTAACCGCAGGGCGTTATGTCGGTTTGCCTGATGAAGAGGACGATTTTGATTTTAAAGAACGTTTCGCAAGTCTTAAAGCTGAATTTGAATCACAACTTTTAGAAGAAACTGAACTCAACAAAGCCATCGCGGAAAATTTAGCCAACATAAACTTGGAGTAAGTCATGTTACAAACGATTGAAGTTGAAATTGATTATAACGGTGTTATTCACCCGATAGAACCAACGCCTAAATTACCTGCTGGGCGTGCGTTGCTAACGTTATTAGAACCTATCAGTTATGACACCGCGCTTTTATCAGAACAAGCATTAGCACAAGATTGGCTCAAACCAGAAGAGGACGAAGCGTGGGCGCATTTGCAATCGGTCAAGTTGTAGTTTTACCGTTTCCATTTACTAATTTGGAACAAAACAAAAAACGTCCTGCTTTATTATTGGCAAATGTTGGGCGTGGCGATTGGATTGTTTGTCAAATTACGAGTAAGTCTTACTCTGACGCACGAGCAATAGAAATTTCAGATGATGATTTTTCCTCAGGTAGTTTGCAACGATTAAGTTATGTCAGAGCTGGGAAATTATTTACAGCACATGAAAGTTTATTTTCAGGCATTGCGGGAAAATTAAAATATGACAAATTACAGCAAATTAAAAATGCTGTTATTGAGGTGCTGAATTATGAGTGATGAAAAGCTACAACCTTTTGATGATTTATTCGGAATTTTAACTGCATCTCATAGCGTTTCATTGGAAGAAATGGAACAAGCACTTTCACAGCAAGGTCAAGACGGTTTCGATGATGTAAAGGTATTGCATACGTTTGACCGTAAATTATCACGTCTGCATGGTGCTAAACTTGTGGAGGGTGAATAATGAGCGAATGGCAAGAATACAAATTAAGCGATATTGCCAACATTGTAGATTGTGAGCATAAAACCGCACCAATTGTAGAAAATAGTGATTTTTATTCAGTTAGAACCTCAAATATATCTAATGGAAAAATTGATTTTCACAATTCAAATAGAGTTGATTTTCAAACTTACCTAGAATGGACAAAAAGAGAAGTTCCGAAGAATGGAGATATTATTTTAGCTAGAGAAGCTCCTGTTGGTGAAGTAGGAATGGTAAAAAACGGACATAAAGTTTGTCTTGGTCAAAGAACCGTTTTATTGAGCATAAAAAACGACAATGTTGATAATTACTATCTGCTTTATTATCTAGTTAATCCAATAATCAAATTCGAGTTAATTTCACGTTCAACAGGTAGTGTAGTTTCTCATTTGAATATGAAAGATATTCGAGAATTTGAAGTTCAATTGCCGCCACTTCCAGAACAAAAAGCCATCGCCAACATTCTCAGCAGTTTAGATGACAAAATAGACCTGTTGCACCGCCAAAATAAAACCCTTGAAGCAATGGCAGAAACGCTTTTTAGGCAGTGGTTTATTGAGGAAGCGAGCGAAGATTGGGAGGAAGTAGCATTAAGTCAAATTGCTAATTTTTTAAATGGCTTGGCTTATCAGAAACATCCACCAAAAAACGCAATTGATAAATTACCTGTTCTCAAAATTAAAGAATTAAGTAACGGAATTTCTGAATCTTCGGATTGGGCGACAAGCGAAGTAAAGCCTGAATATATTATCGAAAATGGTGATGTAATTTTTGCTTGGTCAGCATCGTTAATGGTTAAGGTTTGGAACGGTGAAAAGTGCATTTTGAATCAGCATTTGTTCAAAGTTACTTCGACAGAATATCCAAAATGGTTTTATTTAATGTGGTGCAAACACCATTTAGATGAGTTTATTTCTATTTCTTCAAGTCATGCCACGACAATGGGACATATCAAAAGAAGTGATTTAGATGCCGCAATGGTTTTAGTTCCTAGCGATGATGAATTAAAAATCATGTCTGAAAAAATGACACCGATTTTGAATAAACAAATTGGAATTGCAAAACAAATAAAAACACTCGAAAAACTCCGTGATAATTTGTTGCCAAAGTTGATGAGTGGTGAGGTGCGGGTGAATTATGAAAGTAATGTGCAAAATTTGCACATTGCAAATTCTGATAAATCAGTCGCTTTTTATGATGACAATCAATGGTAAAAATTGAATGAGCAAACTTTCTGAAAATGTGATTGAAGAGTTTGCAATTAAACTTTTTGAACGTTTGGGCTATTTTTACGAACAACCCGAACGTGAAAATTATTCTGATGTCCTACTCATTGAGCGTTTGCAATCTGCCATCAATCACATCAACTCCACTATTCCCGAATCGGCAAGACAACAAGCCTTAAAAGAAGTTGAGCGTATTCATTCGCCTGAATTATTAGCCAATAACGAAACTTTCCATCGAATGCTCACGGAAGGCGTGAAAGTGACTTATCAAAAAGATGGTCATGAACGCGGCGATTCAGTCATGTTGATTGATTTTGAAACGCCAGAAAACAACGAGTTTTTAGTCGTTAATCAATTTACAGTAATTGAAAATCATCAAGAAAAACGTCCTGACGTTATTTTGTTCGTAAATGGTTTGCCATTGGTTGTGATTGAACTTAAAAATCCGACCAGTGAAGATGCCACAATCCAATCTGCTTATCGACAACTTACCACTTATAAAGCCACTATTCCCAGCTTATTTATTTACAATGCCTTATTAGTTATTTCAGATGGTTTAGAAGCTAAAGCGGGTTCAATATCGGCGGATTTTTCACGGTTTATGACATGGAAAACGGTTGATGGAAAAACTGAAGAATCGCATTTAGTTAGCCAACTTGAAACGTTAATTAAAGGGATGTTGAACAAAAAAACGTTACTGGACTTAGTTCGTCATTTTGTTGTATTTGAAAAATCAAAAAAGGTTGATGCCATTACCGATGTGATTAGCATTCATACGGTGAAGAAAATAGCCGCTTATCATCAGTATTACGCTGTTAATAAAGCTATCAGTTCAACGTTACTTGCCAGCGAATCGGGTAATAAAAAAGCAGGTGTGGTTTGGCACACACAAGGTAGCGGCAAATCGTTATCAATGGTTTTTTACACGGGAAAAATTGTGTTAAACCTTGATAATCCAACCGTGCTAGTGATTACGGACAGAAACGATTTAGACGACCAATTATTTGATACCTTTGCCGCGTCAGTACAATTACTTCGTCAAGAACCAAAACAAGCTGAAGATAGAGGACAACTGAAAGATTTATTAAAAGTCGCATCAGGTGGCGTGGTATTTTCAACCATTCAAAAGTTCCAGCCCGATGAAGGCAACGTGTACGATGAATTATCTAATCGTCGAAATATCGTTGTTGTAGTTGATGAAGCTCATCGAACACAATATGGATTTGCCGCCAAAACCGTTGATGAAAAAGATGCTAACGGTGAAATCATTGGTAAAAGAATTGTTTATGGGTTTGCTAAGTATTTGCGTGATGCACTACCTAACGCGACTTATTTAGGATTTACAGGCACACCAATTGAAAAAGCTGATGCTAATACGCCTGCTGTTTTTGGTGATTACGTTGATATTTATGACATTTCACAAGCCGTTGAAGATGGCGCAACGGTTAGAATTTTCTATGAAAGCCGTTTAGCTAAAATTGCATTGAGTGAAGAAGGTAAAAAACTTATAGCCGAGTTAGACCAAGAATTAGCTCAAGACGATTTAACACAGTCCCAACAAGCAAAAGCGAAACAAACACAATTAGAAAGTTTATTGGGTAGTGAAAGTCGCATTAAAAATATCGCTCAAGATATTGTTAGCCATTTTGAAGCACGACAAGAAGTTTTTTCAGGTAAAGGCATGATTGTCAGTATGTCACGCAAAATTGCAGTGGATTTATACGAGGCAATTATCAAGTTAAAACCAGAATGGCATTCAGACGATTTGAACAAAGGCGTGATTAAAGTTGTAATGACATCGGCTTCATCAGACGGTGAAAAAATAGCCAAACATCACACGACTAAACAGCAACGTAAAATGTTAGCTGAACGAATGAAAGATGATAGCGACGAACTGAAATTAGTCATTGTTCGTGATATGTGGCTCACAGGTTTTGATGCGCCGAGTTTGCATACTTTATACATCGATAAGCCGATGCAAGGTCATAATTTGATGCAAGCTATAGCTCGCGTTAATCGTGTTTATAAGGATAAACCAGCAGGATTAGTTGTTGATTATTTAGGCATTGCCGCTGACTTAAAACAAGCCTTATCTTTTTATACGGATGCAGGAGGAAAAGGCGACCCAACACTTTTGCAAGAACAAGCAGTTGCCGCGATGCTAGAGAAAAAAGAAGTGGTTTCAGCCATGTATCACGGTTTTGATTATTCTGATTTTTTCACTGCGGACACCTCTCGAAAGTTATCACTTATTTTAGCCGCTGAAGAACATATTTTAAGTTTAGACAATGACAAAGAACGGACAGGCAAAAAGCGTTATATCGATGAAGTGACTCGTTTATCACAAGCCTTTGCCATTGCAATTCCGCATGAAAAAGCCATCGCAATTAAAGATGAAATGGCTTTTTTTCAAGCCGTCAAAGCAAGACTCGTTAAATTTGATGCGACTGATTCAGGTAGAACAGACGAAGAAATTGAAACAACGATTCGTCAGGTGATTGATAAATCTTTAGTATCAGAACAAGTGATTGATATTTTTGACGCGGCAGGAATCAAAAAGCGTGATATTTCGGTTTTATCAGATGAATTTTTAGCCGAAATGCGAGGAATGAAACACAAAAACATCGCCATAGCCGTATTAAAAAAATTACTAACGGACGAATTAAAATCTCGCGCTAAAAAGAACTTAATTCAAAGTAAAAGTTTGATGGATATGTTAACGAATGTTATTCAACGTTATCAAAACAAAATTTTGACCGCCGTCGAAGTCATCGAAGAACTTATTAAAATCAGTAAAGAGATTGTTTCAAGTGATAGTGAAGCGAAGGCATTAGGATTGACCGATTTTGAATATGCGTTTTATACAGCAGTAGCAAGTAATAATAGTGCAAAAGAACTGATGCAAAGTGACGTATTGAAGGAACTAGCCGTTGTTTTAACACAGAAGGTTCGAGAAAGTGTGTCAATTGACTGGACAATTAAGGAATCAGCGCGAGCTAACATACGCAGACATATTAAACGAATTTTGAATAAATATGGCTATCCACCCGATATGCAACTTTTAGCAACGGAAAATATGTTGAAACAGGCAGAATTGATTGCCGCAGAAATTGCTATTATTTCGTAGAACACACAAGGCAAAATAATCAAGCAAGTGAAAATCCAATCGAGAAAAACTTATAACAGCAAACAATAATGACAACAGCTAAAATAAGACCTGAGTTATTCAGAAAATCTTAAAAACAAACTATCAAGCTGGAAATTTGCAACACTACAAAATTAAAAATGAAATTTAAAAAAGAATTCGACGTTATCGTCATCGGCGGCGGTCACGCTGGCACAGAAGCCGCTTTAGCCTCAGCACGAACAGGCGCACAGACATTACTCCTCACCCAAAACATCGATACACTCGGACAAATGAGTTGCAATCCCGCCATCGGCGGCATTGGCAAAGGGCATTTGGTTAAAGAAATCGACGCGCTCGGTGGCGCGATGGCAAAAGCTATTGATTTGGGCGGGATTCAATTTCGCATTTTAAATGCCAGCAAAGGACCTGCGGTTCGTGCCACACGCGCTCAAGCTGACCGCCAACTTTATAAACAAGCCATTCGCACAATGCTAGAAAATCAGCCGAATTTGATGTTGTTTCAACAAACAGCGGCAGATTTGATTGTGGAAGGCACAAAAGTTGTTGGAGTAAAAACGTTGATGGGTTTGGATTTTTCAGCGAAAGCGGTTGTTTTAACCGCTGGGACTTTTTTAGCGGGCAAAATTCATATTGGTTTAGAAAATTACAGCGGCGGACGCGCTGGCGATGCTGCGTCAGTTGCGTTAGCAGAGCGTTTGCACGAATTGCCGTTGCGAATTGACCGTTTAAAAACAGGTACGCCGCCGCGCATCGATGCTCGAACAATCAATTTTTCTGTATTGGAAGAACAGCACGGCGACACACCAACGCCTGTGTTTTCGTTTTTGGGCAAACCTGAACATCATCCGCGACAAATTCCCTGCTTCATTACGCGAACTAACGAAAAAACCCACGATATTATTCGCAGTGGTTTAGACCGTTCGCCGCTTTATTCGGGTATTATCGAAGGCATAGGGCCTCGTTATTGTCCGTCAATTGAAGATAAAATCGTGCGTTTTGCTGACCGTGATTCGCACCAAATTTTTATCGAACCCGAAGGTTTGAACACGCACGAAATTTATCCGAACGGCATTTCGACCAGTTTGCCGTTTGATGTGCAATATGAATTTGTGCGCTCAATGTTAGGTTTTGAAAATGCGGAAATTATTCGCCCTGGTTATGCGATTGAATACGATTTTTTCGACCCGCGTGATTTAAAAAGCTCGCTCGAAAATAAACATTTAGATGGCTTATTTTTCGCTGGGCAAATCAATGGCACGACAGGTTATGAAGAAGCCGCCGCCCAAGGGCTAATTGCAGGATTGAATGCGGCACGTTTGACACGCGGACAAGAAAGTTGGTGTCCAGGTCGTGAAGAGGCTTATATCGGTGTAATGATTGATGATTTGATTACGCGCGGCACACAAGAACCTTATCGCATGTTTACAAGCCGCGCCGAATATCGGTTGTTGTTGCGTGAAGATAATGCGGATTTGCGTTTGACTGAAAAAGGACGCGAATTAAATTTAGTTAATGATGAACGTTGGCAAGTCTTTGAAATTAAACGTGAAAATATCGATAAATTACAAACGGCTTTAAAACAAAAATGGATTCATACCGACACCGAAAATGCAACGAAAGTCGAAAATTTCTGGGGCAAAGCCTTAAACAAAGAAGCGAATTTAACTGAATTATTACGTCGCCCCGAAGTCGATATTAAAAATTTGCTGACGTTTTTGGATGATGAAACGTTTGCGGACGATGTGGCAGAACAAGTTGAAATTCAGGCGAAATATCAAGGTTATATCACGCGCCAACAAGCTGAAATTGAAAAAGCTCTACGTTATGACCATTTAAAATTGCCTGCGAGTTTAGATTATAAGGAAGTGTCGGGCTTGTCGAATGAAGTCAGTGAAAAACTGCAAAAGCAACGCCCAGAAACCTTAGGGCAGGCTTCGCGCATTCAAGGGATTACGCCTGCTGCAATTTCGCTTTTGTTGGTGCATTTGAAAAAGAAAGCTGGAGTTAATTAACAGCTTATGTACAACAAAAATCAAAAGCATTCCTTAATTTCGCCTTTGAATGGTGTAACTTGGAATGAATAAAGATGCCATTGAAAAATATACAGAAATTGTTGATGCCATTTGTATTGAATATCTATCAGAAGAGCAAAATTACCCTTGGATAGTTGGTTTTTCTGGTGGTAAAGATAGTACATTGGTTGCTCACGCTGTATTTGACGCATTATTATCTATTGCGCCTTCAAAAAGAATTCGAGAAATTCACATTGTTTCTAACGATACTTTAGTTGAAAGTCCGCTAGTAATTAGTCATCTTGTTACTGTTCAACGTGCAATAGAGCAAGGTGCTAATAACTTAAGACTTCCGATAAAGGTTGTAACAACACAGCCAAAAATTGAACAATCTTTCTGGGTAAATTTAATCGGTCGCGGTTATCCGACACCAAATCAAACCATGCGCTGGTGTACTGACCGCTTAAAAATTCAACCTAGCACGCAATACATTTTAGATTCTGTTTCAAAATGTGGTGCGGCAATTGTTTTATTAGGTGTTCGTTTAGATGAAAGTCAATCTCGTCGAACAAGCATTGAAAAATACCAAAACATTTCAGGTAGCAATTTAACACCTCATAATTCATTGATTGGTGCATTTGTTTATCGACCAATTGTCGATTTAACAACTGATGAAGTTTGGGAAATTTTAGCCTCCAAAAACCCACCGTGGGGTGGCACGCATCGCAGTTTAATTCAACTTTACCGTGATGCTGAAGGCGGTGAATGCCCTGTTGTTTTGTCTAAGGAAGATGCACCTGGCTGTGGCACAAATTCCAGTCGTTTCGGTTGTTGGACATGTACCGTTGTTGATAAAGATAAAAGCCTACAAGGTTTTGTTGATAGCGGTAAGCTAGAATACAACGGTTTAATTGAATTTCGGGATTGGTTGAAATCGATTAGAAATGATTCCTCAATGCGGCAAATAAAACGCAGAAATGGACAAATCAGCTTTAATCTTGAAAAAGGCAAACACATTCCAGGTCCTTTTACGATAAAAGCGAGAGAGCTAATTCTGCAAAAACTACTTGAAACACAAGCAGAATATGGTGAATCGTTGATTAGTGATGAGGAAATTCAAATTATCCGCAGAATTTGGACAGAAGATTTATTAAGGGGATAACACCATGCAAACAATAGATGATTTACCGCTTTGGCAAGATAAAAAGGCTCATCAGGTGCTTGAAGAATTATCAAAAAAACATCAAGTTCCAGTAGACATATTGAAAGAACTTGTTGCCATTGAAAAACAGCATCAGCATAGAGAGCGTGCGCGTGGAATTTATGATGATTTTGACAATACTTTCGTGCAAATGGATTAGCTATGTGGATAGAGAAAATTGAATTAACCAATTTTAAGGCTTACAAAAATCAAATTTTTACATTTCCAAAACCAAGTAATGGACGAAATCTAATTTTAGTTGGAGGTATGAACGGTTTCGGTAAAACAACATTGCTAGAAGCCCTGTATTTATGTCTTTATGGAGAAGATGCAACGCATCATTTGGCGCGGGCAGGATTACAAAGCAAAAATAATTCCTATGCAAAATTTTTGGAAAGTGCATTGCATGGTAAATCACTTACAACAAAACCTGATCAGATGCGAGTTGTCGTCCGATTTATGGATTCTGAAAAACATGGTTACGAAATTATTAGAACATGGTTTTTTAATCGTAAAGGTGCGTTAGAAGATCGAGAAATTCGTTTAAATGAACTTGAAAATGGTGTTGTAAGCCCTTTGAATGGAGACGCTTTAAATGATGTATTAGAAATTTACGCCGTTCCCGCAAATTTAGCCCCATTTTTCTTTTTTGACGGGGAACAAGTTAAAAAACTCGCCGATCAAGATAAAAACGTCTGGATTAAACAGGGCATGGAAAGTTTGATGGGCGTTGTATTACTAAAAAAACTACACGACCGACTTGTTCAATATCAAAATAATCGTCGTTTAGGACAGAGTGTTGATCGCACTAAATTAGATTCAATGCTTGCGTCCTTAAACGAAAAAATTGAACAACAAGAGCAATTGCAAAACAACTTGCTCATTGACAATGAAGAAATTGCTCGTAACCAAGTACGAAGAGATGAAGTGCAACAAACTTTAATGTCTTTAGGCATGGGAAATCATAACGCAAAAAGTTATGAAGATATTGGGAGTGAGCGAGCAATTAAGGAGGACAACCTCAAAAAATGCGAACGAATGTTAGAAAACTTACTTGCCGATAAATTACCGTTTCATTTAATTTCTAATCAGTTGATGGAATCGTTGAATTCAAAATTTTCGAGCGAAAAAATTAAACTTGATTGGGAAGTTCAAAAACAGGAATTAGAACCAAGAAAAGAAAAGTTTTCAGCCGCTTTTTTTGATACTGATTTCATCAAAACTTTTACTCAACTAAATCAACATATAAAAAATGATTTGGTTTCGTGTATTGCACAAGCCTGGGAAACACTTTATTTTCCACGTCCTGAAGGTTGTGCTGAAACTATTTTGCATGATTATTTGGAACCTAAACAACGCCAACGATTAGAAAATTCTTTTTCAGCTATTCAAATTGGAGCCAATCAAATTCGTGACTTAATTGTTCAGAAAAAGACCATTGAAACACGTTTAGACGAATTAGAAATTCTTAGAATCAAATTAGAGGGTGTTAATAACGATGGCTCACTTCAAAAATTACATCAAGAATTAGCAGAAATTCAAACCGAATTGGAATTGCAAAATAAACAATTAGGTGATTTAGAACGACAAAATGTCGCATTAGATGCCACGATTAAAAATGAACGTGCAATTTATGAACGTGAGAACGACAACTATATCAGGACGGAGCCTGCCAAATCTAATGCGAATAAAGCACAAAAAGTCATACATTTAATCGATGAATTATTACCGCATCTGTTTGCTTTGAAAACAGAAGAACTTTCACAAGCGGTTACTCGTCGTTATGCACAACTCGCACATAAACAACATATTCATCACATTTCAATTGAAGTCGATGGACATTCTCGTTTGTATGACAATGATGATAAAGAAGTAAGTTTTGATCGTTCTGCTGGTGAAAACCAAATCTTTGCAACTGCATTATTTGCAGGTTTAGCCGATGTTTCTGGTTATCACATTCCCTTGGTTGTTGACACGCCACTAGCTCGTTTAGATAGTCAGCATCGTAAGAACTTGCTCGATTACTGGTGTTCTGATCCAGACAGACAAGTCATTTTACTTTCACAAGATGAAGAAGTAGATGAAGAACTTATGCAAACAGTCCGTCCACATCTTTGCAAAACCTATTTGTTGGAATCAACTTTGGTTGAAGAAGGTGTTTATAAAACAATTGCAAAAGAAAATGCTTATTTTGGAGGTGAATGATGAGCGAAATTGAAACAGCAAAAGTTTGGTCGGCAGGATTTAAAACTGGTGTTGAAGCGACAAATTTAAACAAAGAATTTTTAGGTCGCTTAGGTTTCTCTTCCTATTATCAACCAGCACGTCTAGCTATTGGACGTTCATTAGGTGAAGCAAATTTTCCTGGTGCATCACCAGATTCAAAAGGTAGCTCAATAAGAGGTGATGTTTTATTCGGAACTGAATCTGAAGGAGGATTACTTTGGTTAGCGATATTAGTTGAAAACATTCACCAATATTTTCCTAATAAAAAAATTACCTTAGAAGATCTTCAACACGCCGTGCGAGATCATTGGCATCGTGGAATTTATCTTTTGAAACAAGATTGGGATGAAATTGAAGGTGACTACAGCAAATTTGTTGAGTTGTTGATAACTCGTCGTGCCGCTTTACCTGCTGTGATTGAAAATCAACAAATTGGTAAATCATCTGATGATGCTTTCTTTAATGCAAAACCAGTTTGGTTGACGTTAGGGCAAATTAAAAATTCTGATGAATCTGCACAATGGCTCATTAACGGTGTGGGTTATTCGCCGAATATCGCATTGATGGGACAAGCAGGTTCTGGTAAAACCCGCACGATGTTAAATCTAGTTCAGCAGGTTCATAAACAAACAAATGTACCTGTTATTTTGTTAGATTTAGGAAAAGGGGATTTAGCGAATAATTCTGAACTGGTTAAAGCACTTAATGCAAACGTGTTGCAAATACCTGAGCAAGCAATTCCTCTTGATATGTTTAAAAGAACGACCGAGGCTGATAGTGCGGCTCATATTCTTCAAGGTTTTCGTGATTCTTTTGAACGCGCAATGCAAAGCAAACCTGGTGCAAAACAACTAGATGCCTTTCGTGAGGCATTGAAACCATTATTCCAAAATCAAGAAAATATCACTATTCAAAACATAAAAAGTGCATTGGATCGTTATTACAGTGAAAATAAAATTAAGACAGATTCTGTAATGGCAACAATAAACGATTTAATCCAGTTTAAATTATTCGAGCCTGTATCTTCACCGCCCGAATTTTTTAATCAAAATTGGATAATTACGTTTGGACATGCACAAGAAACGACCAAAAAACTTGCTTCGTGTTTACTAATTGATGCGTTACACAACTATATGAAATGTTGCCAAGATGCGCCGACTGATAATGAAGGACATCGTGGTTTAAGATTGATTTTAGCTATCGATGAAAGCAAAACTTTATTAGCAAATCGTCATCCTGGATTAAGTAATTTATTGCGATTACATCGTTCAAAAGGTTTATGTGTAATGTTAGCGTCTCAAAGTCCTGATGATTATGAAGGTGCGGCTGATGATTATCTCGAACAAATTGGATTACCTGTTTGTTTTAGGACAAATGCAAATAGCACCGCTGTTTTAACGAATATGTTTAAATCGAAGCAAAACTTTTCATCATTAGAATCAGGTGAATGTTTTAGTGTCATTGACAATCAAACCCAAAAAATTAAAGCGTTTTAGTATGAAATTATGACCAGAGTTTTCAAAACACACTCTTTTTCACGTTGGATGAAAAACGTGGAATTACATGAAAATATCAATGAAAAAGAGTTGAAGTTTTTAAAGAAATTTGCAGCTGGTTTTTGCTAAAAGCAACAGATGTTGAGTTACTAACATTGTTACAAAACTAAGCATTAGTGAAGATGATTTATGAGCAAAGATAAATCAAGTCTTTTATTGTCACAAATTTATGAAACTGCTTTTATTTCTGTTAAAAATCCATTCTAAAAATCGCAGCACGACTAAATAATGAAACCACTCACAATTCCACTTAAAAATTATTTACATCAATATCACGGTAAAGAAAAAGCGCAGTTAGAGCGTGCATTAGAAATTGTCGATTTAATTGTTGACGATGAAACCTATATTCGTCCCAAAGGCGTTGATGTAGCGTCTGTGTTGATTGCTTTTCATGTGGATTTAAAAACGATTTTAGCGGCAATTCTTAGCGATCCTCGTTTAATTACGGTCAAAGAACCGCTTGATATTACGGCAGAATTTGGTGAAACCGTTGCAAATTTGGTACAAGACGTAAATTGGCTTAATAACATTCGTGTTTATTCGCCTGAAATGGCAAGTCAACCCAATCAAGCTGAAACTTTGCGCCGTATGCTTTTATCGATGACACAAGATGTGCGTTCAGTGCTGATTAAACTTGCTTACCGTATTCAGCGGCTGAGAAATCTGCCTAAAGAATCTTATGAAATTCGTCACTTTATCGCCCATGAAACGCTCGATATTTATGCGCCAATTGCAAATCGCTTAGGTGTGCATCAATTTAAGTGGGAACTTGAAGATATGGCGTTTCGGTATCTTGAACCCGTTTCTTATAAACATATCGCACAATCACTCGCCGCAAATAGACTTGCACGCGAAACCTGTATTTCGCGTTTTATTACGTTACTGCAAGAAACTTTGGCGAAAGAAAATATCAAATGTGAATGCTACGGCAGACCGAAACACATTTACAGCATTTGGAAAAAAATGCAGCGTAAGAATTTACATTTTGAGGAACTTTACGATTTACTGGCAGTGCGGGTGATTGTTGATAATTTAATGCACTGTTACAGCGTTTTAGGCATTGTTCATAGTTTATGGCAAACCATTCCCAAAGAATTTGATGATTACATTGCAAACCCAAAAGAAAACGGCTATCAGTCATTACACACTGTCATTTTGGATGAAAACGGCAATCGCATTGAAGTACAAATTCGCACTCAAGCCATGCACGATTATGCAGAACTTGGTGTTGCCGCGCATTGGTCTTATAAAGAAGGTGGCAGACAATCCGCGACAATGGAAAAAAGCGTTGCCATTTTGCGAAAAATGCTCGACAGTAAGAATACGGATGACACTACTGCTGATGAATTTAAAAGTGAACTTTTTAGCGATCGTGTTTATGTGCTAACGCCTGCGGGACAATTACTTGATTTAATTAAAGGTGCAACGCCACTTGATTTCGCCTACGCGGTGCATACGGAGATTGGACATCGCTGTCGCGGCGCGAAAGTTAATGGGCGCATTGTACCGCTGACTTATCAACTCAATTCGGGTGAACAAGTTGAAATTTTAACGGTAAAAGAAATTCAACCCAATCGCAACTGGATAGACCCCAATTTGGGATATTTAAAATCGCCGCGTTCAATTCAAAAAGTTAAAGCCTGGTTTAAATCGCAACATATTGAATGTGATGCGGTTTCTGTGCCAAAAACAGAACCGATTGAACTGAAAAAAGAGACGTTAACAAACAATGTTCGGGTAAATAAAACGCTCAATCGCTGTGAAGTATCTGTCGCAGGGTTAGATAACGTGCAAACCAGTTTCGCCCAATGTTGTCACCCTGTTTCTGGTGATGAGGTTATTGGTTATATTTCACACCACAAAGGCATTATCGTTCATCGCATGGATTGTAAAAATATCACACAATTAGATGAAACTAAGCAGCCGCAATTGGTAACGGTGGCGTGGGGAAATAATAGTGCCTCTCATGCGGTACCGATTGTGGTTCATGCGTTTAATGCCAAAAATTTATTGACTGACGTATCACAAGCTCTCGCGCAAATGAAAATTCATATTTTCTCTGCTAATTTAGAGTCATTGCCTGATTTATCATCCGTCCTGAATTTAACGCTACAAATTGAAAATGCCACTCAATTAAACGAAGTGCTGAAAAAAATTAAACAGTTACCTGCTATTGTGGGAGCGCAACGTAGCGGATGACAAAATTGTAAAAACGATTAAATCATTTCCCGTTTTGTCCATTTAATCAGCTCTAATTCACCGTCATGATGTTCAACAATGGCGGTGCAACTTTCGACAAAATCTCCCGTATTGATATACAAAAAATCATCCATCTTTTTAATTTCAGCGTGATGAATGTGACCACAAATTACGCCGTCTAAATTTTCATTTCGCAAGGTGTGGACGATGGTTTCTTCATAATCCGAGATAAATTGCACTGCATTTTTCACTTTGAATTTGATATAAGCTGCAAGAGAAAACTGCGATTGAATGCCAAATAAGCGACGAAAAACTCGCCAAAATCGATTTAAAGCAATTAGCCAGTCGTAACCGACGCTGCCAATTTTGGCAATCCATTTATGATGTCGCGCGACGGCATCATATTCATCGCCATGAACAATCAAGAATCGTTTACCTTGCACGGTAGTGTGAATATCAGAAACTTTGATAACAATATCGCCAAAAATATAGCTTTCATAATCACGCACATTTTCATCATGATTACCTGGAATATAAATGATTTCAGTGCCTTGACGTGCTTTGCGGAGTAATTTTTGAATAATCGTATTATGCTCAGTTGTCCAATACATTTTTTTAGACAACGACCAAAAATCAATAATATCGCCAACTAAATAGAGTTTTTCGCTGTCGTTATATTTTAAAAAATCTAGCAATACATCGGATTGACACTGTGTTGAACCAATATGTAAATCCGAAATCCAAATCGTTTTATATGCAGAATGAATCATAAAAAATCTAACGCTATTAAAAATAGTCAGCGTAAGGGATTTTTATGACAAAACGATGACTATTTTTTATTGCGTAATGTCATGCCTTGCACGGGTGCAGCAAGATCACTAACGATAACGGCAGAATTTTCAGGCAAGATATTTTGTGTTAAATAAATGTTGCCATTTTCTTTCCAAATAGGCGTGATGTCTAAAAATGTCAATTCACTTTTTTCATTAAATAACCAAAGCGTTTTGCCGTCGTGTAAAACGGTTTCGGGAAGTTCTAACACGTTTTCAAGTAAATTACCTTCTAACTCAACTTGCACATACGTTCCAAGCATCAACGGTGGTTTGCCTTTATTTTCAGCTTGTTGACAAAGTGGATCATCGACTTCAACTAAAATTTTTGCCATCCGTCCTTCGGGTTCAATTTCTGCTTGCAAACGTTTGATATAGCCTTGTCGAAAAACGCCTTGCCCCCACGCGCTTTCGTAACTAATTTTTACCAAGCTACCTTTAGCACCTGTAATTTCAGGAATTGACAGCCAGCGTAATTTATCAACAGGCACAGACACATTAACCCAAAAACTATCTGTACCGACTAATTTTGCCAACGGTGTGCCTGTTGAAAACGCGGACATCCACGCGCCTAAATTGGCATTTCGTGCCGTAATGACTGCATTAAAAGGGACTGTCGGTTTGGTACGTTCTAAATTTAAATTTGCTTGTTTAAGTGAGGCTTGCGCGGCGGTTAGCGCAGCTTGCGCGAGTTGTAAATGTGGTTTGCGTAGCACCAATTCTTCAGATTGACCTTGCAGTTGTGAACCTAATAATTGTGATTCACGTTGCACGATGACTTGTTGACCTTGCTCAATTTTCAAATTGTACTGCGCTTTGGCAACTTCATTTTCAGCTTGTTTAATAGCGAGTAAATAATCAGTCGGGTCAAGTTCTGCGAGCGTTTCGCCTTTTTTAAGCAAACCACCTTCGATGAAATGTGGACTAATCCACACTACTTGCCCACTAATGCGCGGCGTTAAATTCACACTTTGTGCGGCAATGACATTGCCCATTGTGTAAATAGTGGTTCGATGGTTTCTGATAGGTGGTTGAAATGTTTCAACTAGCGGTGGTGTAATAATCTTAGGAGCGCGATTTGCACGAGGTTGATTTTTAAGCCAGTAATAAGAAAGCCCTATTGCCAAAGCAGAAATAAGTATGGCAACAAAAGTAGTGAGATATTTTTTCATGGGGGGAATAAAATGATAAAACGCGAATCCTAACACATCTCGTATTTTGCACAGCCACCTGAAAAAATTCTCCTAATAAAATTGCAATTCAACTTTTCGTTTGCAGGCTTTTTGAATAGTTTCGTAGACTTTTTGTTGTTGAAATGGTTTTAACACATAACCTTTTGCCCCTGCTTTCAAAGCATCAAGCACCATGTTTTCTTGCCCATGCGAGGTAATCATGACGATTTTTGCATCGGGAAATTCACTGATAATTTCCTGTGTAGCTTCAATACCATCCATTCCAGGCATCGTAATATCCATTGTCACTACGTCTGGTTTATGTTGTTTATAAGCTGCGACGGCTTCTTTCCCATTAGATGCTGTTTGCACCACTTTATAGCCAAACGTGTGTAAAAGTATGGTTAGTTTTTTGACAATAATCGGTGAATCATCAACCACTATTACGGTTAAAGCCTCTACATCCATTGTCACCTCACTCATTAAAATTGTTGTTTTCAAGCATTTCAGGTTGTGCCACAAGGCTGATATTCATGTTACCTAATTCGGTATTCAAACTCACAGTGTAAAACATAGCATTTTTTATGTGACTCGCTTTTTTTGCATGATTATGATCTAAGATAGTCGGCGGCGTTATTGCTACACCATTTTTGTCAATATGTAGCAAATCAATAGTGCAATGTCCAACGACTGTATTGATAACGTCACTTGCCGCCGCATCACGATAAACGCCAATTTCATGCAATTCAATTTCTAATTCTTCGGTCATTTTCTTATAAATGACATTCAGCAAACTACTGTCAAAACTAAAGACAATTAACAAATTGATTAAACCGCCAACGTGAATAACGGCTGTAGTATCAAACAAAACCATGTTTTCAAATCTACCATGAGTGCAACTTTGTTCAGTCAGTTTAAGATCAAACTCACTCTCAAAATAAGCGTGTGTTCGTGTCATCACGGATTGCATTACTTTTGTAATTAGTTTTCTTGCTGGCACGGCTGAAATCCTTCACTTAAATCATCTTGTTGTAGTGGCAACGTAAAAATAAATTGCGTCCCTTGCCCTGCAACCGTTTTAACGTTCACATTGCCACCTAAATTTTGAGTTTCGTTTTTCACTGCGGCTAATCCAACGCCACGACCTGCTAATTCTGTTACGTCTTGTTGCGTACTAATGTTGTCCATAAAAATGAATTTTATGACTTCATCATCGGCAAATGCGTGTATTTCATCAACGGAATAAGCACCTGTTGCGCTAATTTTTTCACGCAACGCCTTAAAATCGATACCAGCTCCATCATCAGTAATGGTTAATTTAATCGCATCTCCAATAAGGGCGACGTAACAAGTAATTTTTCCAGCTTAGTCTTTTTCCACTTCCCAACGTGTTTCAGGATTTTCAATACCGTGTGCAACCGCATTTCTAAATACATGAACTAAAGAACGCAAAAAGGCTTGATAATTATGCGGGTCAATCCAAATATCTTCACCGCCTTTTACAACAATCGGTGCAACTTCTTTATCCATACGTTGTGCAGCTTGTTGAACAACACCGTTAAACCCCATTAAAACGTCTTTAAAAGACACTTTGCGTAATTGACTAATTTCTTTTAGCAAGGCGCGTATTTCTGCCACTGACGTATCAATAGATTCACCACGCAACAATCGAACGGCTAATTTTTCCATTTGCAACGCCTGACGACACGATAACACCACACTTTCACCGTTTGCCAAAAAGTCATCACCTAACGTTTTGGAAATAATCGCCAAATCCTCTTCGAAAGGTTTGCTTAAATTTTCAGCCAAAATCACGTTAGCAATTTGTTTAGCGGTAAGCGCGTCGCCGAGCGCAAGTAATTCGGACAACTGGCTTTCCACAATATGCAAAAATCTTGGCGTTGTCGGAAAACTGAATTGGCTCAATAAGCCTTTGTAAGTGTGAATTTCACGATAAAGCGTTTTGGCTAAAGTGTGCGGCGTTGCAGTCATGCTTAATTCTTTCGACAATTGCGCTAAAAATGCACGGAAACCTTCAATCGTATCGAAAAAATTACGGCTATCCGAAACTGCCAACACAATCAATTCAAGATGCAATCGCTCTTTTTCAAGCATTGCTGCCATGCGTTTTTCTTGCGTTATATCTGTCAAAATCACCATGAATTCTCTCTCTTCAAGGATTTTGTATTCGGCTTTTAAAATAAAATCATTTTGGTGAATTTCAGCGGGTAATAAAGAAAGCATATTTTCACGCACAAATTCGTCTTTTTCGTTCAAAACAGAGGGAATCACTGAACGTAACAATTCTGCTTTTTTATCGTCAGTGGGAAAAAAAACGTCTGCGGCATTTTTCCCAACAGGCATTTGTCCGAGCATCGTTTCACATGCCAAACTGTATTCGTGGTCAATAATTAAATCTGCGCCAAACGATAAAAAACCTTGTCCCGAATTATCCAGCAAACGGCGAAAATCTTTGTTTGCCCGTTCAAGGTCGGCAGTCATCGTGCGAATAAAATTCATCAACCGAAACACAAACGGCAAGGTAATTAAAATCACAATCAACGATGCAGTAACAATCGTAATAATGTATTGCAGTTGATGCTTGTGAATGCTGTTTGCTGAAACATCGATACCAACAATGCCGTCGAGTTTTCCCGAAGAGGTAAAAATCGGTGCAAACGCAGATAACCAAACGCCCCAATCGTCTTTGCTTGTTTCATATTCGACATACGGTTTATTCGTTTCTGGTATGGCTTTTAATGATTCGGCGAGTGTCTCGGTTACGGATTCATTTGGATAAACATCGCCTGTTGCGCTTTGGTCTTTTTCGGATGCATCAACAATAAACGCCACTTCGCCATTGTCCAATTTTCGCATGGTGTAAGCGTTGGCAATTTCAGTGCCGCTGATACGCATTTCGCCTAAATCATGTTTTAACTTTTCAAATTCTTCGGTTTTATTGTCATCGATGGTTTTGATTTTTTTGTGCAAATCCCCGTCGAGTTTTTTTGCCATCATCGTGACAACATCGCCAATTCTTAGCCGCAATTCCTCGCGTAAAAATCTTTCAACTTGCAGTGATGTAACCACCGTTAAAATCAGAATTCCTAATATCGTCAACCCGCAAATCGAGTAAGTGATTGACGAAATAGAGTATTTTTTAAATTTGCTTTTACCGACGTTTTTTGCCATGACGAAAGCCTTGAAAAGAGGTGACTAAAACTCAAACGACCCAGATAACATACCTTGTAACCATACTTTGTTTGCATCACCGCCTAAGTATTGTTTGCCCGCTTCGGAAGGTACAAAGGCTTCAATCCCTGCTGAAAAACTAATCGATTCACTGTATTCCCAATCAGCGAGCAAATTCACTTCGTTGCCATAATTTGCCGACGTGAGACCAAATGCCGAAGGATTTACAAACGTGAAATTGTAGTAAATCAAATTCAGCGTGACGCTTTCTTCGGGCGTTACCACTAATCTGCCGACGTGGGTTCTTAAATTGGAATTATCGAGCATCCATTCGCCGTTAATTTCGCCTTGAAACCATGTTCCCCACGTTGAAAAACCTGGTGACATACTGTCAAAATTTTTATCTTGAATGGCGTAACGGTAACTAATTGCGGGTTGCCAAAATAAATCTTCGCGTTTGTACTCAATTTGCCCAAAACCACCCGACGCATGAGTTTTTGTTTTATCTAACGAATCAGGTGAGACCGTTCGAGCGGTGTTGATTTGATAAGCGTATTCAGTGTTGATGGTGAAATTTTCCAACGGTGAAAAATCAAATCGGGCGTTAAACGTATCGTTGTCGAGTTTTTGTTCACCGAGCAAATCAATTGAACCTTCATCGTGCAAAAAGTGATTATTACGGGTGTTGATATAACTGAGTCCTAATTTCGTATCTTCAGAATAAGCATATTCAATGTTTCCACCTTGATAACTTCTTTTTTCGGCAGGATTAAGCGGGCGAGTTTCTAGGCAAAAACCTTCAAATTTCAAATCGTCCACATTCAAACGCCCGATTAACGTATTGTTAAACGCCGTGCGAGGATTCACCCAACCTGCGCCACGATTTCCGCCATTATCTGCGCCGTAATGAATTAAAAAACCTGAACCCAATTTAAAATTTTGTTTTCCGCCTGATAAATCGACGGTAATTTTTTCATCTTCATCAAGCAATTTGCCCGATTTCCAACCAATAAAAAGGTCTTCTGTTTTGTTTTTGAAATGGTAATCGTCATAACTGCCCAAAACGGTGTAATCACTTTCTTGCAAATACAATTCACCTTTTTGCGAATAACCAGACGGGTTGATAGCGTCGCTATTTTTCGCGAAAGATTCCTTTGGCGTCGTGCCAGTGAATCGGCGAAAAATTACGCGACGAGTTTAATGCCTTCGGCTGCCCCGATTCGTCCCTCGTCCAGTGGCTTAT